>Ga0247772_1000077_pt1 | contig 48286 bp, 31 predicted proteins | sample UWRJL151409C6_FD_179945 | JGI IMG/M metagenome (GOLD analysis project Ga0247772, IMG submission 179945) | Plant litter microbial communities from Arlington Agricultural Research Station in Wisconsin, United States - UWRJ-L151-409C-6 | ecosystem: Environmental > Terrestrial > Plant litter >...
AAAAATAATGTTTTTATATTTATTTTTAAAAAATTTATTTATTATTTTTTATTTTTTTTTTATTTTAATATTATTATTATTATTTTTTAATAATTTATTATTATATTTTTTTTTTTTTTTTTTGAATATATTTAACATGAAATATATTATTTAATTATTGGATTCCATTACGAAAAATTGTAATTAGGAAAGCTGTAATCAGGAAAAATTGTAATGTTGCAATAAGTAATTTATAAATTTATATAGACTATGAAATAAATTATTAAATGTAAAAAGTTAAATTGTAAAACTAACCTATTTTTTTTGGTAAACACCCTTGCCTTTTATCAAATATTAATTTTATCTTATCCCACTGATTGCTGTACAAATATAAGACAGTAATTAATTAAAGATTACAATCCCACAAGAATAGGCATGAGCTAATTTATTTTTTGGGCTTTAAATTTCATCTTCTCCCAAATTGCTGTACAAATATAATAACTATTCTGGCAGGCAAAAGCCAATGAAGCCAGGCCAAAACCAGGCCAAAGCCAGGCCAAAACCATTTACTATAATTAGAATGCAATTTCCCTTAAAAGGGGATCTGTTATACTATTTTTTTTTTTTATTTTTCATAACAAGTAACTGTAATCTAACAGTTTTTTTTTATTTAGATCAATTCATTGAATTTATAGAAACAATTGCAAATATTAGTTTCTAGGGCGTTTAGAAGGTCTGGATTCTTCTTCAGATGAAGAAGAATCTTCACTGCTATAATCTTCACTGTAATTCTCTTCAGATGAAGGTATATCTAGCTCATTTTTTAAGTTTTCGGCATATTTACTATATTCCTCAACGAGACTTCTAAGTCTAATTGATTCATTTAGTAAATATTCTTTTTGTCTTTCATCCATATCATCTTTGTTTATCGCTTCTATGATATCATTGAATTTACGTATCGTATTAATACGGTACATTTTAGCCATATCGTATTCCTTTAATTTAGAATCTACATCTTCCATAGTTTTTTCTGGAGCAAATTCTGTAGGTTTTTTAGATGATTCTCCACCTTGTTTAGATGATTCTCCACCTTGTTTAGATGATTCTCCACCTTGTTTAGATGATTCTCCACCTTGTTTAGATGATTCTCCACGTTCAGATCCTTCTTCAATATCTTTCAAAGACTCCAATCTAGCTTTTTCAAGGTCAGCTTCAAAACGATCATTGTCAGCTTCAAAACGATCATTATCATAATCAATTTTACCTCATTGTTCAGGAGTGGTAGCTCTCGCCTTACCCTTACCTTTACCTGATCTTCCGCCGTCGGGACCATCTCCATTAGGATTAGGATCATCTCCACTAGGATCAAACCCATCTCCACTAGGATCAAACCCATCTCCACTAGGATTAGAGTCATCTCCACTAGGGTTAGAGTCATCTCCACTAGGATTAGAGTAATCATCAGGATCGACACCCTCAATTAAAAAACTAATAAATTCTTTACTGTTCATGTAACCAGCATCGATAGCGTCAATTAAAAAACTAATAAATTCTTTACTGCTCATGTAACCAGGAGAGAAAACCCTCTAAAGATACAGATTCTACAACGATAGGCATAGAACTATGTAATATACCACAAATCTCTGAACATTGCAAATTACTCTACTAAACCAGGGTCTTATCAAAACCAAAGTAGAGTATTTCTCCCTAAATATAAATAAATTTTATTTATATCCATTTAACAGAGAACATAAAATTATATAATACTTTTAGAGGTTCTCCTGCACTCTTTTGAGTGGGGTCTGACTATATCTTAAGCTTGCGCCAACCAACATTTAGTCGATGAACTGCACACCCCTTTTTTTTTCAAACCAAAAATTGGTGCTTGGCTGCGGATTACCCATTGAATTATCAAATCTTGATTTTACCTTACCGCGAGTCATTACCTGCGCCACAAGATGTGTTACCACTCTTGTTTGGTTAAGATTGCTTTAGGGAGTTCCCGTCGATTTTGATGGTTTATAACCAGAGGTTCACTCTGATTTTGGCCAGATTTATAATAAGAACTATTTTTATTAGCCTTATTTTACTACAAGAACACTTTATTGTCGATAAGAATTTTATTTTATTACCCAACGCCTAGTTTACGATTGGAACTTTGCTCCTTAATGATACAAGCATCTGAAGGAGCTAGATACCGAAATTAGCTTAACTAATTAGTTATCCTCTGCATAATTTGATTATATAATAGATTACTATTGAACATATTTAAATGTAAATCCTTTATAAACTCCTCCCTTTTTAAGATAAATATAAAGCATTTTTCGGTCCAATTTAATACCTTGGGTCTCAAAATATTTAATTGTATCCGTTATACTTAAAAAGGATTCCTCCTTATAATCAGATATAGATTTAACAATAAGGGGCTTATTTTTTTTATTTACTTGCTTAATAGTTTCTGAAGATATCCTATTTTTTTTGTACTCTTCAATATATAAACCTATTTTTTCTTTTTCTCCTAGACATCTTTCATTATTAACCAGGTAATGTTGATCTAAATATTTACCAGAAAAATTATGGAAGACCTTGCCTTGTTTTATATATTTAGATAAAGTATCCCTTTTAATATTTAGACCTATAGAATGTAAATAGGCAATACAAGATGTTAAAGAATTAAATTCTAGTTTATTGTTTGAATTTGATAATTTAGCTAGATTTACAAACGTATTACCTTCTTTAATTTCAAGTATAACTGGTATACTTCTTCGAGTACCTAATTCATAGCTAAAACGACGTTCTTTGTCCATTATATTTTTTAATTCCTTAACTTCTATACTACTAGGTATAGCATAAGACACAGGAAAACTTAATAAAATAAAACGATTAAGATAAGGAATATTAGTGTCTAAAAATTTAACACAAGAAGATTGATGTATACCTAAGGCTCTTTTTAAACTGATTTGTGATTGAGCATTATAGTAAAGTATTGTACAATCTAAATTATAAACATATATAGACTTACCCTTGGAAGGTCCAAAATTTACAACTCTTAATGTATTTAAGTCATAATGTTTATTTAAAAGCATATACTGTTCTAGGAGTAAAGCATCTTGCGGTTTAAATAAATTATTATCCAATTTAAAAATTTCAAGTTTGAAGGAACTAAGACCTTCCTTGTATAGAATAGGAAGAAATTTACCTCTTAAAGGAAAATCTCCTTTAAAATAATATTCCATACGACGTCTAAGCAAATTAGATGAACCAATATACATAGATTTAGAGGCTTTATGTTCAAAAATATATACTCCTGCAAAACCTTTATGTTTTGATTTACCTACCAAGTTATGAAAATTCTTTAAATTATCATTAGTTATAGGTAAATCGAATTTTATACCTTTAACTTTAGATAATTCCTTTAGTTTGTTAGCACTAATAGAAACTTTCTGATTATAAAGTAATTTATTAATAACTAAATGTGTTGTTACATTTCCGCTATTAATATGATCTAAGGCTAATTTTTCCACAAAGCCCCTATTCAAGTCAAGAGGCTGGGTTTTAGACTCAAAGGCTTTTGGTTTAATGTCTAGCTCTGCAGAGTTAACATTATTAGTCGAATTTCATCTAATCTGTTTACCACAGGTGTTTAAAACAGAAACGAATTTAGGGGGCATATTGCCACCAAAAGTGGATCTAGCTAAATTAGGCATAATAATTCCACTGTGTAATAAACAACTATTAGAATAACCTATTTTTCTTCTAATTACGTAAGGAATTATTATAAAAATAAAACTTTTATGACAATAAACATGTTCGAGTAAATTATTCCAACCATAAAATGTACCTAATCTATTAATTAGGACAGAAAATTGATTCAATCTCAAATCTACCCTTTTGCCCTATATACTTATAGGGGCGAGTTAGGGTACTTCTCCCTAAATAAAGCTAAGCTAATAACCTAACATTATCCATTTAACAGATAACTTCTATCTACATACTTAGAGGAAAAAGCGCAAGGCTAGATCCTCATTAATTCGTAAAATGATGATTATAATGACGATGGACCCTTACCAGTAATAGTCCCTGTAAATTCATTTTGGTAATGAAACTCATAACGACCTTTATATAACTTAGTAGGGTTCATATAATTTTTAACATACGCTGTATTCGTCAGAGACTTTCTACCTAAATACTTTGACAAATCGGAGACTGTATTAAAAACTAAAGCACTTTGATTTAATACATCTACTAAAACAATAGATCTAGACAACCTAGATTTTTTTCGCCCACTAGGTCGAGCAGCTATTCGTCCTACTACATCCGATTTCCAATCAGGGTTCATGACAAAATAAACAGGTGTTTTATCTTGCCCCACTACTACTGGTCGTTCTAGGTTAATATATCTACTAATATACCTGCTATCCGATTTACCATCCAGACTCTTGGCAGCTTTACTTGGATTATCGTAAACACCAAAAAGAGACTTTTTGTCTAGTAAAAGAGCAAAAAGTTTACCTTTTGCCAAAGCATATATATCAACTCCTGTTATAGCCATCACTCCATCCGTAGTAGTGTAACTAGGGGAATCTTCTGATAAAGGCTTCGAAGGATCTATTAAGTAAACATCCATCTCTAAAACAGGGCTATATATTGTGAAATTTTTCAAGTTAATGTATCTATCTAGAGTAGTTTTAGGAATTCCTAATGAAACAGCCGCTCTGTTCTTTGATGAAAATTTCATTAAAAATTCGGTATTATCTCCCACTCTTACTTCTATAGGTTTAGAACTATCATACGTCAGATAAGCACTTTTTTCCATATTACTAAAAGGAAATACAACAGTATAGTTACTATTTAATTCGGGTCTAGAACGAGTCAACCAAAATTGTTCGTATAATCTAACCTCAAATTGTGTGATTGATCGTAACATAAACAAGGATTCTAAGCTTAATTCATGTTCGGGGTTTTGCTTAGTAAAGTTGTTTATATAGTTATTAGTAATTATAAGAGGTCTTCAAATAAAATTATGCCATCCGTGTTTTCGAACTGAAATGTATAAAGAAGTAGAACCACCACTTTCAGGTCTGCTACTTCTAACCTTATGCGTCTTATAACGAGTATATAAACAAATAGCCGATCCTATATAGTAATCACCTGTCTTTAAACACAAAAAAATATAGCAACCTGACTTTCCTGTATACAAACTAGGATGCCCTAACTTATCCGGACCATCTACCACATATTCTACAAAATCTTTTTGAATTATTTTCTTAGTAAATTTATCTAACGATATTAAATGTAAACAATTATTTTGTATAAATAGTTTTACAACAGGATCGGTATGACCGTTATACATTCTTAATAATATTTGAGAACATTTTTTGATATTAGGGTGGCGTTGACTAGTTGTGAACAAGTGAAAAGAATCCAAAATACTATCCAAATTTGACCGTTGTTTAAGTGACGATGAAGATGTAAACTCCCGTGCCCGTGAAAAACAAGGCGAAAGGCTAACTGCTCTTTTTGCTAAAAAAAAATCTTTTCTCTTAGGATAAACCTTACGGGCGCCGGTGAAAAAGTCGGTTACCGGTAGGCGCTCCTTTAATATCAAATATACCCTTTTGCCCTATATATTTATAGGGACGAGTTAGGATACCGGTTCTTACCCCTAAATAAAGAGTGCTAATAAAGAGAGCACAAATTATCCAATTAACGGGTAATCAACTATACTTTTTATAAGTCTTACCTCAGGTTTATTTTTTTTTCGCTTGAAAGCTAAAGATAGCTAGATAGTCTATAATATATATCTTTTATAAACGAATTTTAAAGCCCCGCACAGGGTAAGCTTAGATATGATAGAAATTACCCTGTATCCTTTCGGATAGGGTTTGACTATATCTTAAATTAATTAGCATATATTTAGTATATAATGCTAAAAATCAACCGACGTTTAGTCGATGAACTGCCCACCTTGGCTAGGGTAAGGTGGTTGGCTGCGGATTACCTATTTCCTTACGTGCATCTATTTCGATGTTACCGTACCTCAATTCATTACGTGAGCCATAAAATGTGTTACCACTCTTACTTGGTTGAAATAGCTTTAAGGCTTTCCCGCAATTTGACGGTTTAGTGTGGGGTCTCCCACAGCCAGGCATATTTATATTATGGGGTTCTCAATCCCAGATCTACCTGGGTCGTTCTACAACTTTAACCCAAAATTAATTAATATTTTTATCACTAGTAGTAAATTTAAATATATAACGGTTTTTATAAGCTTTACCACTAGATATATAGTTTCTTAAAGTACTTCTGCTGAAACCAAATCTAGCTGCAGCTTTATATGTAGAATCGTAAATTTTTATAGTATTAGTATTAGAATCTAATACTTCGATAGATTTACCATAAGATAAATGTAACTTATTTAGACTTATTTTTCTACGTTCAACTATTAATTCCCGTACCTGCAGTTCTGTTAAGCCCGCTGGAACTGCTTCTGTAATTAATGTGTTAGAAATAATAAAATAACCCAAATAAGGATTATCATTATTATTTATATGTTTTTTATATGAAGTATGGTGTATTCCTAAATCTGCCAGAAAAGCATTTAAAGAGTTACTTGAATGATATAAAATTTTACAATCTATATCATATAAATATATTTTAAACCCTTGATTCATTCTAAAATTAACTATTTTATGTGTATTTAAATTAAATTTTGCATCTAACAAATAATATTGCTCTAAAAAACAGTGAGAATACTTAGAGTAAGAAGAAGGTATAACGGTTACTTCTAAGCTAAACGCTTTCAATTCTTCCTTTTCTAACATAGGTAATAGTAGACCAGTATCTTTATTATTAAATAATGCATTTTTCTCAAAGTATTGTTTAAATCTTCTTCCTAAATCATTACTAGATCCTACATATTTTTTACTTGAGTATTTATGTGAAAAAACATATACCCCTGCATTACTACGTTTCGAGGATGGTTTTCCTATTAATTCTAATAAGGCTGGATAAGTTTGATTTGTTATAGGTAAATCAAAGCTTACCTTAGGAAGAGATAAAAGTTGGTCTAATTCCTTTTGAGATATAGAAACTTTTTGATTAAGTAATACACTATTTAGAATCTCACTAGTAGTAGGATTACCGCTATTAATATGTTCTAAAGCTAAAGAATTAGGACGATATTCTTTTTTAAATGTAGCTAAACTAGATTCAAATCTAGATAATCAATTTAATTGGTTAGAATTAGAACATTTCATATTAAACATACTTACAGCTGGACGTTTATTAAAACCTATCCCGAAGGGATCCCCTTTGGGATACCTGAGGGCATACCCTGCGGAGATAGTACCTGCAGGTCCTATTATATATTGTCTTTTACTAAAAGCAGATTCTACTTTACTAGTGTCAAATTTTGATGTCGGTTGTATATTGATTGTACTAAATAAATAATATAGTTTATTTAAAGATAAAAACATTATTAATAATATAAAACTATATTTAGTAAAAAAATCGTACAACAACTTATGCCTAATAATAGGTCAGGCCGTTGTAGTAACTTTAATCTAGAGTTATTTTATAAATAGTTAATACTATTTAGTATATTTAGTTCTAGAACCGGTTATCCCGGCGACTAGAGTACACCTTACAACACTAAAGTCTGTGTTGAAGAACCGTCTACTCGTTGCTCTTTTACAGTAATTACTGATTTAGATCCGCGATCGCCCATTTCTGTTACCATCATCTTTAGTGATCTTACCTTATCCTGAGTCATTAATCAGGCCAGTAATAAGTTTCCTTAATTACCTTGGTTACTAAAGGTTTAGGGCTTCCCCGGAGTTTGGCTCTTTAGCACATATAATGAATAGCCTACAAACATTATTTTTTTATGCATCACATTTTATACCTAAGGCAGGTATAGCAAATGAATGAATAACATCTGCTGCAGTAAGAATAAATCTAGTGTGTGTGATTTCAGGAAGTATAACTCGATTATCAACTTCTAGCATTCTTAAAGCTCCTTTTTCTAAATCAGATTCTGGAACTAAATAAGAATCAAACTCTACAAAATCTCCATCACTATTTAGGAAATCTGGATATTCGTAGCTTCAATATCATTGATGTAAATTTATTATATTTTTGTAGATATACCGAAAAACTTATGAAATTAAGGTGTTTGCATACTATAATAAGGGTAAAACAGTTTTCTGTATGTTACTTGGTTGGCGTCGTTACATATAAACTTTGTTCTGTATTAATTACTAGTGAATTCTTTCTATAAAGACAAATAAAACCAATACTATAAACCTAATTTATACAACATTTTAGGGTGCATATAAGGTAGAACCAACTCCCTTAATTTAGGTATAGAAGCTACTTTTACGTAAATAGAATACTTATCTTTAGGAGTATTTCCTCCTTTTTTAGATAAGAGTTGTACAGTACAGTTTAAACCAAATTTAGTTTCAAACATACTTTTAAGTAATTCAACTTCTTCCCTAGTGAAATTATTGGTAGCTATTCTAACACTTTTAGATCCTCCCACTCAACACCCGTCATCCATAATAAGAAAGGCAAGAGACATAGGTGTTAAATAATTAATAAGTTCAGGTTTAATAGTTTTTATACCATCAACATATAACAAATTATAAAGTCAATTTAAACTACTAAATGTATATAAACTAAATTCATAGCCATAATGAATTTTTTTTGCATTTAAAGAATTAATAAGAATGGTTTTGTATTGTTTAGGACCAGCATCAGTACAATAACCTCTTATTCAAAAAAAATTATATAAAAAGAATAAATAGTCTTTATGACGACCACTTTGTTTAAAACGAAACCTTGTACCAATTACTTTAGCTTTACTTATTCTAGCATGACCATCACCGAGAAGACAACCCACTAAAACACTTATAACGTCAAGATTATGAGGACCTATTCTATTTTGAGTAAAAGTCTTAATATGAAAGTGTCGGCTATAAATATTATATTTAGTCACGATTTGTCTAGAAAACAGGGCTAGAAAAGTTCTAGCTCTCAAAGATAAATTTGCATTATGCATACCTATTAATAAAAATAATAATAGATTCCGACTGTACATTAAGCATTAAATAAATTAACACCCACAAGTGGCCCAGTCTGTTGCAATAAATAAAATTTACTGATAGTCTTGTGTTTTTAGCTATTACCCCTTCTACTAAAAACAGATTAACTATTTTCACTTGTGTCGCCGAACAAAAAAAATGGGTTTTTTTTGGTTTTATTAGATTCCAGACGGCTCACTTCTGAAAATTCAAGAGCCTTTTCTTTTAGAGAATCTAGCTAGAATCTTATAATTTAATTAATAACAAAATCGCTTTCGTTGTAATTCACGACTACCATATATATTAAACTAACTAAATTTTTATAGTATACGGTTTAGGGCCACCGTGACCCTCTGCTAATACAGATAAGGATGGATCTGTAACTTCATCCATAAGATAAAGTAGTTTAAATGAAGGGAAAGCTATTAATACCAAGATTAGTGCTGGGGTGATGGTTCAGATTAATTCGATAAGTGTCAAAAATATGGACTATATCTTTATCCAGTTAATCAACAGGATATTTCACGTTTAGTCTCTGGGGATTACCTACTCATAATATAAATAATTATTATTTTGGTTTCCTGCTAGGTTATTCATTGTTACATCCTTTCCCGCCTACCATCATTACATTTGACGGTAGAGGGTCGCCTAATTATGGCATAGCCCTCCGTAGGAGAAGAGTTATCACTGATAATTATTAACCTACCCGCTAGAGTACTCTAGGTACCTAAGGCTCCCGTTGTACACAGGGAAGATAATTATAGTATCAAAGGCTTTAGAACCTTCCAGCATTCAGTGAAATTAAACTCATAGTTTTTCTAAGCTTATTGCTTATTATCGGGACGAAAATTTATATCTGTCTTTAAATATCGCCCCTGATTTCATATATCTTACAACAGTACTTCCACTTATTTCTAAAAGTTTACCAGCTCTTCTGGCTGAAACAAAACTTCCTATTAACTTAAATCCTTCAGATGAACATTTTTCATATACATTCAATGGATTTCCACTTTTTGTGCTCATTAGCAATTTAGTTTCTTCAGAATGTTTTCTACCTAAAGCTTTTTGTCTCATTAGTTCTTTAGATTGTTTGCTATGAGATTTTCCGTATAAAGGATTAAGTTCACCTATTTTTTTTAAACTCATAAGTTTTTTAGTTTCTTCACTCATAGAGCGACCATACCAATAACAAGAGAAAGAAAAATTGCAATTATATCTCATAGTCGATAATAGTCGCACTACTCAGTTTATTTGTGATCTCAAGCCGCGAAAATCTAACGCGTAGAAAATTTATACCTGTCTTTATATATCGCCCCTGAATTTACATATTTAATGACGGTAGAATGAGACATACCTAAAAAGTTAGCAACTTTTCTATATGAAACAAAACTTCCTATTAATTTAAATCCAGAAGAGTCACATTTTTCGTACAGATTAATAGGAGTTCCTCGCTGGGTACTCATTTTTAGTAGGACATTTTCAGAGTGTTTTCTACCTAAAGCTTTTTGTCTCATTAATTCTTTAGTATCCTCTCTACGCTTTATTCCTTTTAAAGCTTTACTTATCTTTTCTTTATCCTCATCTGTAAGAGTATAACCTAAAAAACTACCTGCAGTTTTTAATATATTATAATCGGGCTCTAAATTATCCAAATAATATTGTTCTCTTTCATTTAATTCAGATTTTTCACAATATTCCAAAATAGTAATAGAAAAAGAAGAATAACCATACTTGATTAATGCTCTACTAATAAGTAAACTTTTATTTTTTTCTAAATAATTAGGATAATAATATCTTTTTAATCTCTCCGCAAGATCTACGGATTGCCCTACATAAATATCACCGGTAATTTTATTGGTTCACATGTAAATCCCAGATTTACCTTTGTTTTCTTTTAGGATAAGTTCTCTTAAACTGCTACTATCTTCATAAAATATAGGATTTATTCCTAAGTTCTGAGCTAACACTCTTGACCGAGGAGACTTAGGTAAACCATTAGTATCAGATTGAGAACTATAAGTACGTTTAGTAATGGTAGTTACTCTAGGTAAGAAGGAGTTATATATTCCCTTTAGAGATTTACTGATTTTGGCTTTAGTTTCCGCAGACAATATTAAGCCTTTAGAGCTACCACCGGCTATTTTTTGAATATTATACTGAGGATTTAGAGTATCAAAGTAGTATTGTTCTTTGACATCTAAGTCAGATTCATTACAATACTCTAATATAGTCACAGAAAAATTTGAATACCCATATTTAATTAAGGCTCTACTTATTATAAGCTCTTTCCGACTATTTATATAGCTTAAGTTAAAGTATTTAATGAATCTTTTACGGAGATCAATAGATTGTCCTACGTAAATATCACCTGTGAGTTTATTAGTTAACATATAAATCCCTGCTTTACCTTCGTTTTCCTTTAAGATTGCCTTTTTCATTGAATAAGCATCTTCATAGACTACAGAAGGAGTAATCTGGCCATTACTATTTTTTATAAATAAAAAATGAGTTCCCTTTAGGGAACTAGAATCACTGTTATCTTTAGAGATATAAGTAGAATAAGCTCGCACTTTTAAAGGGTTGCGTACGGAAAATATATTAAAATTTAATAAGCTGTTTCATTTAATCTTAGAACACTTTTGAACAGGCACACTTCTACCGTGGTTAAGATATTTGTTACTAATAGGATATTTAGTACTATTAAAATATTTAATGATAGCTCCTTGTATTCAAGCCACACTAAGTAATATAGTAACTAAGTAATACATAATATCATCATGTAACTCTACTAAAGCTTCCATTTGTGGACTAGCACTATCTTGGAAGTAAAGTCCTCAAGCTCTAGGTGCATCACAGCTACATTCATCTATAAACAGTAAGAATGTACTAACTACAACAAACCCTAAAATACTAGAGCGAATTACTTTATTAGTAATAATAAAGTTATAAATTCTTACAAGTAGAGATCATATTCTCATTACTCTACTAGGTAATCTATATATTTTATAGGCTAATAATAGTGGTTGTATACAAAGCATAAATGAAGCAAATGAAACGTCATTGAATAAACTAAATAATAATGCTTCTATTATAGGTAGTCTTATAATAGAGCCTGTTACGAAAGGTAATAAACTTTTTGTTATGGTATTATACCCTGAGTCAGAAAAGAAAGCTTTTTTACATTCATTACATATGTAAGCAGCGCACTCCGAACAAACATGAAATGGGTTAGTATTCATATTTTCCAATGATACATCACAATTGTGACAATTACCTGCACCTTTTGTCATGAAATACTGTGTTCATCTGTGAAAAGCACTCTTACTTGCACATGATTCTGGTACATGACTTTGTAAAGGTAAGCTAGTAAATGCGTGTGGTTTAGGTGGGTTATGTAAAGCTCATTCTAAACCAGGAGAACATCTATCTTTAAGTATACGGTAATAATCACTAAATAGTTGAGGAACTGCTCAAATGTACCCATAAATAGCTTTACCTTTTACAAGTTGTAAATACACTATTTGTAAGAATAGTGCAGTAGCAGCTACAGATATAACTGAACCAATACTACTAATAAAGTTTCAACCTGTAAAAGCATCAGGGTAATCACTTACCCGACGTGGCATTCCTTGTAGCAAATTTGTTATATCTTGCTAAGAACAATTTTATTTTAATTTTGAATAAAAGTATTTATTCTTGTATATTTTATCTGTATCTAAGTACTTTTTAATAGTTTCAGCTGCTATATGTAAATCCTTTACAGCAAACTTAATACTATCATAAAGTATAATAAATTCTTTGTTACTGTCATAAACATATACCTTTTTGCTCATTTTGTCTAATGTTTCTTTACTTTTAGGTTTACCAAACATAGGATTATTAGGACCCGTTCTATCTTTATACATATGTTCAATAAACTCCTTAGATTTTTCCTTATTAAACATAGGATTTAATTTACCCACTTTAGATTTACTCATTTTTTCTAAAGTGGCAGCAGAGTGAACTTTAGATCCAAATGGGTTTAATTCACCTGAAAACAATGCACTAAGTTTTTTCTTAGTTTCATCAGGCAAAGGTTTACCTTTACGGAACTCGGATATAAGTCTTTTAGATTCTTCTGAATGTTTGAAACCCATACTTGACCCTGCTATAGGGTTTAAGTTATATACAGGTTTATATAAATCAATATATTCTTGTTCTTTACTAAGAATATCTTTTTTTATTGATGAACTAGTATTACTTAAAATATCTAAAATAACAACAGAAAAACTACCATGTCCATATTTCAATATAGAATTAGAAATATATCGCCCATCACACAAACGAGAAGGGAAATAATAGGTAGCAAGTCTTTTACTTAAATCCATACCGCTACCGATATATCTTTTACCATTTATATTATTATGTATAAGGTAAATACCACTTTTATTTCTATATTCATTTAAAAGAGTATTTTTATCTTTTGAAAAATTATATATAGGGGAGGCAGTAGAATAATTTAAATTAGACAAATTTAACAGATATTTTTCACTAAGTTTATGTTTATGCTCAATAGTTATTAAATTATTATTGTTTATTGATTTCTGAATAAAATCGTCTTGATCAGGATCTTGTTCAGGTCCAGAGTTAGGATCTTGTTCAGGTCCAGAGTTAGGATCTTGTTCAGGTCCAGAGTTAGGATCTTGTTCAGGTCCAGAGTTAGGATCTTGTTCAGGTTCAGGATAACTGTTTACTTCTGAACTATCAAGTTGTTTAGAATTTCTTTTAGAATCTTCTTTACCATTTATTAATAAATTATAATAAAGTAAATAGCTAAATATATATACAAGTAGCAAGATATAATTAAGCATATTACTATGCTTATCGGACTATTTCTTCAACTTTTAAGTTGCAACACGTATAGTCTCTGAAGATCCCTACATCTCATCTTATCAATATCTGAAAAAGACGTATCTTAAAGCAAATATATAATAAGAATCACTAATTGGTTTCCTGCTAATTGTCTATTTATAGTGCCAACTACCTAATAGATTTTCTAGCATACAGTGTTGTGCAAATTGTTATATTTCTATAATAAAGGGCCTACTTGACCTAAGAAATGTTGAGGAAAAAAAGTTAAATTAACCCCTGCGAATAACACTCAGAAATGAGCTTTAGAATATAATAAATTATAATCTAATCCAAGAATTTTAGGAATTCAGAAATATCATCCACTAAATAAGGCAAAAACAGCTCCCATACTTAGTACATAGTGGAAATGCAATGTTTATTTTTTTTTTTTTGGTAAAGAAAAACAATTTGTTTTTTATTTAATTACATTACAGCCTTAACAACATAACTTTGGACAAGATAAAAAATACAAAAATAATAAATAGATTTTTATCTATTACTAAAATTTATTAATAATCATAATCCCTTCTATCGGGAGTACCATATTTAATTAATTCCATTAAATAGTGTATTGCTGATTTTTGTGCAAGATCAGTTCCCATTTTGTACAATTTATGTTGCGGATAAAAAGTGTTCTTCTGTCCCACTTGCTTAATCCCATTTTCCCCTAATTCTAGTCCAATATAACCATCAAAAAATATACCTTTTTGATCGTAATTACCCATAGAAGTATGATAATCTTGCAAGTATGCACCTACTGAAATATAAGGACCTTTATTGATTATAACATAACAATCATCAATATCATGATTATTATTGGCATACTGTATTGCCTGTGAATACGTTCTGGTTAACGAATATTTACTATTCTCCGCCTTTGACTCAACAACACATAAGATAATATTTTTTTGTAATGTTTTATCTCATTTTTTAACCAAGAAATCCACTTCACCATCAGTTTCTTTGCTTTGTGGTACTACGATGAAATTTTCAATTGCTGGAAAATAAGTCGTAAGAATAGCATTCATAGGGCCATATGTATAGGCTTCAATTTTATTTTTAGAATTCATGAATTCTAATTCTTTTCTAAAACCATCACAATCAAAAAGTGTACGTCCATTATAAACTTTTGCATTAGGAATCAAAAATAGGTTTAATGGTTTATTTAGGGCTTTGGTGCAAAAATTTTTTAAAGCCGAAAGCTTTGCGACTTTAGAGTTACCCATGTTTACATACGCAAGATTGTCTAGGCCTTTTTCCGTTAATTGCTTTCATACATCTCTATCAGGGTCAATGTTACTATTTTTAGGTATAAATAGGCGTGCATCAGATATTTCTTTAAAATCTGGGGGAATAATAGTATTTTCTTTAAGCTCATTTTGCGGTACAAAAGAATCGTCCGTTTCGCCACCGTAATCTGAATTTCACATAACAAATGGTATAACGGATAAAACGAAACCAGGCCTAGATGCTCTTATTTTAATAAATTTCTCTCATAAGTTTAAAGGCGCTATTTTTTTATTCCATGTACTAAAAAAATTAGTTACATTTTTATCCAAATATAGACTATTTAAGTATAGCACGAATAAAAATTTTAAACTGAAAGCGCCTACAGCAAACAGAGTTAATTTATAAAAACCAGATAAATTAATACTACTTTTGAATGAGAAATAATTAATGTCTTTAAAATATATATTCAAAATAAAATTACTGATTAAACAACTAGGTGCTCACAAGCTAAATAAAATAACGTAATATAAATAAAAATAATCAAATGAAAAAGCATAGTCTATACTATGCAAAAATGGATATTTTATCCCTATATTTACAATGGTTATTATTAAAAATAACAATAACAATATAGGATTTTTAATAATAAAAAAAACAAAATGTAAAATATTATTCTTTTCATTAAGATTGTTTAAATTGTTTCTTACCAAGAATAAAGTGTACATTCCACTAAATATTAAGACTACGATACCTATAATAACATACCATGAAAAAATTACTTCATTATAATTAGAAGTTGTAGCTATGATGGATATATACAACAAATTAATAGGTAAAAATTTTAATTTTATTTTGTTACCATACAATAAGCATAGTATATTAAATGAAATATATATGTATATTATATGCATATATTCAATAATATTTAGGCTAACAAAGACTAAAACTAGCAAAGTAAAAAAAAATGATATGTCAAATAATCATAGCATAGGTGCATGTTTGTACTTAAAAATATAATAATTATTTAGAAATATGAAAACTTTCAGAATTACAAAAATAAATAAATATAATAAAAAGGCAAAAACAGCTCCTATACTTAATACATAGTGGAAATGCAATGTTTAAACAGTGGACTGTTTCTTTACCAGTAATAATATGCTATAAAATAATCATATATAAATTACATATTATTAACATTTTGAAATTTAAATGCAATAGGTGAGAAATCTTTAGGGATACTTAACCGAGAATACTTTTTTACGTTTAAGAATTATTTAATTCCCTATAATTTCTATTCTAATATCAAAATTAACATTTCCATATATTACATCTGCAAATCAATTTAAAAATGTATAATCTTCAGTATCTGGTAACTGACGTGCAGTCTCTGAGAGTCCTTTACAGTTCTCTGCTGATTGTATATTCATAAATTAAAAATTTATTGTAGTATCACTATTTTGACTATTAACATCTAGTTTAAAGATAAACATTTTAATAAACAGTAAACAATACACAAATAATATAGTTTCCAGCATATAGTCAGTTGCAAAATAATTCTTAATAGAAGATGAATTATTAAGGCCCATTTGAGCCACAACGTAATAAGTCTGTTAAAACAAGGATACATAGTAAATATCCAAGTTTATCCCTTTTTATATGTTAGCTCAAAGATAGAGTACTAAACAATTTATAAGGGGATCGGACTATATCTTTATGGATTTTAACAATTACTTTTAAAATCCAATGCATTGCGTATAGTCTCTACAGATCAATCCATTATATATATTATGTAATAGATAAACCCACGGTGTTGATTACAATATTGTTGTGATATACTAGCATTATAGTATATATTATAACTTTCACCGTTCGCAATATATATATTAACAGATTTAATCAGCTTTCGAACGATTAATAATATATTACGGATTAAATCTCAATTTAATAAAAGGATATACTAAATATAAGTTTAATCAAGCAATGTGACAACACGACACTTCTATTAACAATACAACAGGCGCTTTTGCATAAAAATACGAAATTATTTAATTATAATGATTAAAAAATTTACAATAAGATATTTTTTTGTAACCTAATAAGGGATATTTATAAAAATGTTCCAAAATAATTTTTCTAGATTTAGCATTGTATATATGTAAACGATAGTAATTAAAATTACCACCTATTTTTGGTTTATCTTTAACAATAACGTTTTTACTATTAAAATATAAATTTATTCATTGAAGAATATGCAGTTCATCATTTTGTCCTATAGTAAAAGCACTTTTTCTTAAGTGACCCTTTTCATTGAATACTAAACTAAAATTACCCTCTGCTTCTACAAAACCTGAAAGTCATTGGGGAAAATATGAAGGTAATTCTTTTTTAGAAAGATCTTTCAAAATTTGTTTTTTATTATTATATTTATTATTTCTATTTACAATAAAATTGTTAATATCTTTTTCTAATAAACAATTTTTTGCAAATTCTAATTGGCATTGTTTTCTTGCAGTTAATAAAGGATATTTAGCTAATACTGAAAAAACTTTTGCTAAATCATTTTTATTACTAGCTATTCATGTAACATATCGATCTTTTCTTTCGATAACAACTCTTCCTCCAATAGTTTCTTTTATTAAATTAAGCATACTAACATTTTCTACCTTATTATTTAAAGAAATAACAATACGTATAATTATACTATTAGATTTATTTGAATTTAAATTGCATGTTATAGTACCATCCCCTTCTAATAGCCCGACAAAAAATTGCTCTATGTATGTATTTTCAGAGGGTAATTTATATTTTATTACCCCCTCCTTTTCTGTTGTATTGTTAATACTTTTATCGTGGAATGCGATATCAAGTGAGGCATTAGCTAAAACAACTCCTGATACGAGAAAAAAAAAATTCATTAATCCATTAATCTTTCATAACTAAAGATATACCCGTTATAGACACCACCTATCTTAGCATAATTTTTTTATGCGGGGCTTCGAGGGGAAGGTAGTGATTTAAAAACATATTTATTTTTATAAGGCTTTTCTGAATTAAGCTTAATTTTTCTAGCTATAGTACTCTTGGGTATATCAAGAGCCGAGGCCGCCTTACTTATAGAGTCATACTCAGTTACTAGATTACAAGTTAGGTCTGTAACCTCAACTTTAAAACCAGCTCTGGGTACTCAATCTCTATTCTCCTGAGCGGATTTCATTTTGGCAAGAGTTTCCTCTGAGACTTTCACACCCTTACGCTTTAAGAAAGCATTAACCATCTTCTCCCTAACTTCTTCGGAGGCTAAAACATTCTTAATCTTATTTTTAGTTGCTTCTGAGTGTGTTCGACCCATCATTTTAGCAATGGTTTCAATAGTATGTTTACGGCCTATCTTTTTCATACGTATCTTTTCGATCGCCTCAGAAGAATGCACAAAACCTATAGCTGAACCCGCAAACTTTAAAATGTTATACTCCGGTTTAAAGGTATCCATGTAATATTGTTCTCTCATGATTACATCTTTTCTATCACAATATTCCAAGATATCTAATTTAAATCTTGAATAACCATACTTTAAAATGGCTTTATGAATAAGACTATTTTGTCTAAACTTGGTTAATAAATTTAAATTGTAATATAGTGCAAGTCTTCTAGATAAACTTACAGAACTTCCGATATAAGACTTACCATTTGTTAAATTAGTTCAACGATACACACCTGATTTACCTTTATTATCTTTGATTATAGACAATTTATCCGTGTCAGCATTTAGATAAGTAAGTACAGGAGAAGCTGCGAATAAATTTAGATCATCCAAATTAAACCCATATAAATATGATAAATTTACACTCATTAGTGTGTGTTGAACTTCTACCAATGTTCATGTACCTGATACAATAAGAAAAAATTCAAAAAAGATATTTAAAGGAGCTTTTTTATTTTTCTCGTTAACCCTGGGCAGCCAAGCGGTTAAATAAGAGGTGTTAATAAGTAATACCCTATTAATTCAGGTCTTATTAAAAGTTAATTGATTAATGAATATATTTTTTTTGGACTATATCTTCTCGAGGTAAATACCCCGAGGACTACGTATAGTCTCTGAGGATCCCCACTAAATTATTTGGTAATATTGTGGGTTTCCTGCTGATGGTTAAAAATCAGACTTTATCACTGAGATTTAGCCTGCGCCAATCTCGAGTAGAATAATTGTAATAACTTCCCAGCATATAGTAGTCTTTTTATTTCTCTACTTCCAGATTATTAAGATACGAGATAAAAAAAAAATATATCTACTGCACGCTTCGTAGCACAGAGTTAAAAATAATTACCATCCACCCAACCCATCATAATTAGATTTTTGGTTATTATTTCTCATTAACGACAGAAAGGGTCGTCGGCTTATATAAAAAGTTTCTCTACCAGTTAAAAGCATAGGTTCAACATATTCTAAAATTAAAAGAGAGAAGTTTGAATGATCGTATTTAAGTAAGGCTCTGGTAATAGGCATATTAAAATTTTGTTTGCTTTTTAAAAAAGCCTTATTAAGATAATTTCTCATTCTAGAAGCTAAATTAATAGAACTTACTACGTAAACATGTCCATTTACCTTGTTTATTAAACAGTAAACACCTGATTTATCTCTTTGTTCTTTTAGTATATTAACTCTATCTTCCTTAAAACTATCATAAACTTTTACAACCTTTAAATCTTGGATATTATCTTGGTTATAAGACTGCTTATCACCAAAATTAGAATAAGATCGAGTTATGATAGCGTTTCCTAGCGGCACTCTAGTAAATTGGCTATACCGAGAATTCAGAATTAATGAATTTTTTCTTACTTGGACTATCTCTTCCCGGAGTAAAAATCGGGGACTGCGTATAGTCTCTGAGGATCCCGCTATATTTTTATTAAATATAATTAGGTTTCCTGCTGATGGTTCAAAATTAGGCTTTATAACTGAGATTAAATAAAACTCTAGTAGCATAATTGTCAGAAGTTCTCAGCATATAGTAGTCAAATCTAAGAATCCATCTTCCACCCTTTTTATAAGGGTGGAAGATGGACGTAAATAGAGGGAGAGCTATCAGGTTGTTATTTAACCCTCCTATAGTAAACATAAATACAAAACCTAATGCAAATAATAAGGATGGTATTAAGTTTAAAGAACCTCCGTAACAGGTTGCTAACCAAGAAAATATCTTAATACCAGTGGGTACAGCAATAATTAAAGTTGCGGCCGTGAAATAGGCTCGTGTGTCTACATCAAGCCCTACAGTGTACATGTGCAAACTTAGATAGATATAATTTTTATATCTAGATGTTTTTTGAATGTTCTGACCATTTAGATATAATTTTCGATTAATCTATTTAATTATATCAATCCCTTTACATCAATCCATTATAACTAGAAGATTACTAAGTTCCGACTGTACATTCGCGAGCGTTTCAGCTCTACGTAGGTGAACCAGTCTGTAGCGGTGCTCCAAGTCACCGTCGGTCTTCAACTAAGGGCATTGTTAACCGTTTTCACCATGTCCAGTTATTATTTAAAACATACTTATTAATATGAAATGTATCATGTTTCTCTGGAAAGTTGCCATGAAAAATAATAACTAAGTGGGATTTTAAACCCACTGCACCAAATCAGAAGATTAATGCAAATTTTTGATATATCTAATCATTATCTTTATTAATTAATATACTTAATCCTCTTAAATTTTCCATGTTTGAAGGTATTTTGTGTTCTTTGTTTAAAACACAATTATAGATTACTTTTCATTTTGTAAATGCAAATTGTTTTTTTGTTCTTAACGTATAAAGATTGAAATATTCAATAATTAAAGCTAATTTACTGATATTAGTTATAGCAAACCTACAATTATTGTTTTTACGTGTATAAATTGAACCTGAACCTAATATAATTTTTAATTGATTAAATAAAGGTAATCCGTCTTTTTGATCTACAATAAATCTTAAACTAATACCTTTATTATTTTTAGGTATATAAACATTAAAACAACCCTCAGCATCTGTAAAACCTGAAAATCAACTATTTTTAAGCGATAATTTAACAAGTTTAGTAACTACTAGTAATTTCTCTTTATTGTTATTTTTACTATTTCATAGCACAGATCATTCTACTAATTGCTCGTTTTTATTTTTAAGATGAATATTACCATTGAATAAATGGAATAATAAAAGAATACTTGATTGATCTCTAACTATAAATCTAGAAAAATCCTCAAATTCTTTTACATAACCAAACTTTAATATATCTTTTATTTCATATAATATTTTCGATTCTTTTTGCGTTAATACAAACACAGGTATATTTTCATTAATACCTAAATACCCATCTCCTTCGGCGAAACCTATAAATCATCCTAATCAATTAGGATCAAGTGTAGTATTATATTTTTCATAATAAAGTTTATTAAATTTAACAAAAGATAAATCAGAGATATTATTTCCATCGAATGCTTTTTTAGCGGCGATACCCATCATTGTTTGCATTGATAGATAATAGGGTTTCCCACTGTAAAAGAAAACCCATCAGGGTGTTAGCAGATATTCCTCATATCTACCCGCTTAGCTATATAACTATGCGCTCCTTTCACAAGGAGAATCGGACTATATCTTCATCTTTTAATTAATAACACTAAGGATGCGCAGATCCTGTTTTTTTTGTCATACCATTATCAATATTAATCTGTTTCTGTCATGCTCTTACTTGGGCTAATCCTTCTTCAGTGAGATGTAATTTATTAGAAACGAGATTATGAATAGTTAATCACTTCTCAAAAGATTGAGCCTTCTTAGTAAGTAATGGAAATACTTTAAAGTAAGATATTACATCATTCATTGTTTTAAAGCCTGTAGCTGTGTAACGATAAACACCGTCCGTTTTGGATCTAAGAGTTACTTTACCAAATCCAAAAAGGTTTCGTATGATCAGAAGGATAGTACTATCCTTCTGATCAAGTATATAACGCATTTTTATAACATGACCTATTGCATATCTTGCATTGGATGTTATGGATACATTAAAACATCCTTCAGCGTCGGTGAAACCAGATAATCAAGCATCTTGTAATGTAACTGAAACAGCAGTATTAATCAATATAATTGTATTTGACCCAAAACGATTGTTTAAAGCTTGAACTCAAAAAGATAATTGTTGTATTCTGTGTGTAAGTGCCAAATTACCGTTAAATAAAAAGGCTAGAAGAAGAATATGTGAGGGATTATCTACAATTAATCTGTAGAAGTCATTTTTGTTCCCACTTTTCCCTTGTGGAAAATGCTTAACAGCACCTATTCCTAACTTTTTCTGAATGTAGAAAAGGATAGCACTTTCCTTTTGAGTAAGAACAAAACGTACTCTTGTACCATTCGCATAAGTTTGAATGGCACCATCCCCTTCTATAAACCCAATAAATCAAGTTAATCAGTTATTGGATAGATGTTGCGTGTCATTTACAAATAGTGTATTATAATACTGACGAAATGCTGAAAAATTAAAAGATGTTTCGCGTATAGCCTCTGAAGCACTCTGTGTTTTACTCTCTGATGAGCACAGGGACAGATTGCCGGCTGATTGGGCATAGCTAATCGAATTTTCACCATTCAAGGTACCAATTAGCACTAAGCAGTTCCAGCTTACAGCGAAATAAAAAATATAAGTCCTCATATCACTAAGAGGCGAAGCCAAAACTCAACTTCAAACTACAAATCCTAAAATTCCAATAGAACACATGGCATAGACCATACCAAGATACTTTTCAAATAAACGAAAATGGACCATCTCTTTATCAACTAAATAATATAAAAACACTCTATTGCTAATAAATTTATACATTAAACTTTGCCAGATACTATCTTATCTCACTTAATCATAAAATTTTTTCAACTTTTACCTAATACTGAATTAGGTGTTGCATTATGAGCATGAAGTACTCTAAGTTCATAAAATTTATTAACCATGTGTAATCTTACTCGTTTTTCAGATCTAGAAGGATTAACTTTAAAATAATCATTAACTAGTTTTAACACTTCATCTTTTCTATAACAAGTTCATTTAAATGCTCCTACTTTAGCCTGAGTATAAATTTTTCCACCATACAGTTCAACTAAAGCATCTAACAAAAATTTGTTTTTTTGAGATGCAGTAATAAATAATTGACCAGATTTATCATTCATATAAACGCTACCATCACTATCGAAAAATCCTGAAAACCAACCATTATAGTAAGTTAATGGTTGTGGGTGAATTAAGTCTATGTTATATTTTTCGCATATTTTACCTAATTGAAGCATTCTTACAGGATTTCGAATAAGACCATTAACAGCTTTTATTATATTTAATAAGCCTGTTTTATGATGCAATCTATATCTTAAATGATTATCACCAGCCTTTAATTTTACTGAACCTCCAAAATTCTGTTTAATTATATATAGACAATGTTTATCCCTAAGTTCCATAACTATTTCTAGACTAGCATATCCTTTTTTTGATAATTGAAAACAACCATCACCATCAATTAATCCTGCTAATCATTCATTAAAAACCTTATTTTTATCTGAATCTTTAAGATTCTCATTTTTAATATTAGTATCTTCGATAATTTCTGAAGAAATAGAATTATCAACTAAATCTAAATTATCGAATTTTTGTGTCGATAACAAACGTATGGCCTCTGAAATTCCTACTCACATGCTTAATCTTATAGACTTCTTAATCTTAGATTTCAAATTTATAAAATTTGGTGCTTTGGTTATCGGCGGGTTCCCAGTAGGAAATAAAATTTCTTGTACAAACATTTTTACATTTTTAAGCTTAATTTTTCTATGGTTTAAAATAAATAAAAAAGTAGTTTGTAGTATATGATCTACTGAATTCCTGCAAATAGTTTGTTGCGTTAAAAATTTTTTTAAAGGGCCATCTTGACCGAATACGCTCTTATTAGAATTGGCTGAAATTGTAGTACTTATTATACCAAACCCTGGGATTATTAATATGTAACAAATATTTTGATTAACAGAACAGCATCGACTTTAAATCAAAGTCTGTTCTAATTAATTCTCAAAAACTTTTATATTCTTGTTAGGACTTTATCTTGAATTGTAGTATTTTCTTCGTGATGGTTAATTAAGGACTTTATTCTTATAATTTTTAGTAACCCTTTATCTGTTAAATGTTCTCTGTCTTGTATTAATATATAGACTTTTCTTCATCTTAAATAACTTACATGTTTTCTAGACTGTAAGTTAAATTGATTAAAATATTCTATAACATTTTTAGCAGAACCAAAACTAGTAGAACCATAATAGTAGGTATCTTGGGATTTTCTATATCCAATGTTACCACCTAGATAATTTTTTATTTTCGTTAATAATATATTATTCTTTTGATCGATTTGATAATTTAATCTTATTTCTGGCTTGTTTCTCGTATTACGGTTAATAATCTTTACTTGAAAACTAGCGTCCGCATCAGAAAAACCTGCTAACCAATGATTATTAAAATCATCTGTTAAGTTCATAGTAAAATTCATATTTATACCTTTATATCTATCATGATTTAATATATTATTAATTACTTGGTTAAATCTATTTTCTGACCTTAATTTACCATTTATTAAGTTAAGCACATTTAGTATTCCTTCCTTTTTAGACACTATTAAAAGATATGCGTTTTTATCTTTCACTTTTTTAACATTACAATTACCTAATTTTTCTTTTAGATAATAAGCAAGAAATGCATCTGGAGAACTAAATACTATAACTAATTGTTGAGCTTTACTGAAATGACCATCACCATCTATTAAACCTGCTAAATAATGACCTAATTGTTCGTTATTAAGAGGCTTCAAATGTTTAGGAACATGTTTTGATATATGTTTTACATGTTCTGAATTTACTACAATCCCGCCGCGTAAAGTCTCTGAGGTTTCATTCGTTAAAATATTACCGGCTGATTTACTTCTTTGTTCTAACTTTTTTACTGTGTCATTTAAGATGGAGTATTTAGAACTATATAGTGAAGCAGTCCCAGCATATGGCAACGTTAAGAGGCCTACATACGTAACCTCTGGATGCTACATTGTTTATTACAACAATGTTTGGACCATCTCTTTAAATATATTATTCTACTCATAATTTAATCACTTATTAAAAAAAATACTTCAGCTTTTGGCTAAATAAGTTTCTGCTTCAGCTTTATGTGCTTTCATACCCTTTAATTCATAAAATTGAGGAACTAAATGTAATCTACTATTTTTAGCAGATCTTGAAGGATATTCTTTAAAATATTCGATTAATTTAAGTACATCCTCTTTTTTAGTGATATATCATTTATAAGACTGAGAACTACCCCTATCGATAATTAAACTATATGCCCTAAAAAGGGTAAATTACATTATTTTTGAGAAAATATACTGATTTTTATATGGTTTTTTTTGTTTTCTTAAAATATAATTGGAAATTCTTGCTTTATTTATGTTAAGAGCTTTTGCAGCAATAGTCATAGATTCATAAATAGTTGTATAACCAGTTTTTACATCTAACACAGATATTTTTTGAAATGTATGCACTTTTGCAGCAGTCATTTTAACCCGCATTTCAGCAGTAAAAGTTTTTCCGTACATTGGATTATTTTTACCCGCTTTGGCTATGGACATTTTTAAAAGTGTTTTTTCTAAATGTTTGCTTCCTTTATGAGTAATTGACATCTTTGCTCGGGTTTCCTTTGAACTTATATAACCTAATCGTGAACCTGCAGTAGGTAAAATATTATATTCTGGGTTTAATTTATTAAAATAGTGCTGCTCTTTCTTAAGCAAATCTATTTTTTGTATTAACTTTTCCTTTTCAGGATTAGGTGTACAATATTCTAGAATTTCCAGAGAAAAGTTTTCGTGCCCGTATTTAAGCAATGAATTATAAATTTGACTAAAAGATCTTTTAACTTCTTTTTTTAAGAAGCTTTTATTATAGTACTGAGAAAACCTAAGACTAAGATCAACACTGCTACCTATGTAAGATTTACCATTTATATTATTCACTCATCGATAAATACCTACTTTTTTTTTATTATCTTTAATAATATCTGTTTTTTGAATATCCGCATTATCATAAATTTTTATAGGTATAAAAGATAGTAAATCAAAGCAATCCAAGTTAGATTGTTGTAAAAAACAAAGATAAATAAAGGCAAGCAACGTAATTTGTTTTATCCATCTTCCCATACAAAAATCCATAAAAAATTCTCATGTAATGAAGCTTTTTGATACGGTATAGTTTGAATCTTTTAAAATATCTAAGATATGATTTGAGTTCCTACAACTAGTTGTGTGGAAACTACGGTGAAATTTATTATTAAAAATTGACCAGGATTTACTTAACATAGAGCTTTGTGGCGCTTGGTGTGCTTTTAAATCCATTAACTCAAAAAATTCAGGGACTAAAAAAAAACGTTTATGGCGATCAGATCGCAAAGTGTGTTTTTTTACATACTGTAAAAAGTTTAATACTTGATCTCTATTATCTAAAGAGGAAATTGATCACACATAACGACCATTACGGTTTAATTCTATACTACCCCCAAAAATATCTCTATAAAAAACTACAAGATTATAATCCTTATGAGTCAGTGATACAATTAATTGAGGTTTATTATCAACTAGCCTCTCTCCTTTCTCTGGAGAACGAGTATGGCCTAATACTACCTGTGGGTCTAGTTGAGTATTAAAATCTTCCCGAGCGTAAACATATCCACCATATAGATCTACTAAAGGTGTTAGTAACTCAGATGTTTTTTGAGTAGCTGTTAAAGATAATTGTCAATGAGATTGAGTTATAGTAACTGAACCATCAGCGTCAAAAAATCCAGAGAATCAACCATTTTCATATGTTAATTTCTGAGGGTATATAAGAGTTATCCCATATTTAAAACAAATATTATTTAATTGAACTAATCTATAAGAATTACGAATTTCCCCATTAACATCATTTATAAGATTTATTAAACCATCTTTATGGTGTAATCTATATCTCAATGCCTTAGCATTAGATCTTAATTTTATCGATCCACCATAAACATTTTTAATAGTCTGCAATGCTCGTTCATCTCTTATATCCATGGTAATCTCTAAGCTTGCATACCCCTTTTTTGATAATGAAAAACAACCATCACCATCTATTAATCCAGCTAATCATTGTTTAAATTTTAAATCTCTACCTGAGTTACTCAATTTATGAATTGATCTTATATTTAACAAACGTATGGCCTCTGAAGTTCCTACTCACGAGCTTAGCGCTTTGGTTACTTGCGGATTATTCTTATTTAAAAGGCTTTTTACTTTAGCGGTATATTGTAAAATATATCTTACGCCTAAAGTACCTCCGAAAATTACAAAGAACTCCCCGCTTATAGTTTGTTGCGATAAATTTAATTTAAAGGGCCACATTTGACCGAAGAATCCATTTCTTCAAATTTAACTTTTCTATATTCTCTGGTTAAATTTAGGCACCGGTAGTTTAAACTCCGGGCTTGTATATCATTCATAAATGATAGAAGAAACCGACTGTACATTAAGCATCATTTCAGACATCTACCAGTGAACCAGTCTGTAGCGGTCGCTTAAATAACCGACGGTCTTTAAATGAGAAACTTATTGACCGTTAAAACTAGTATCGCTAATATTTATATTACTTTTCCTTAAATTTATATTACTTTTCCTTATATTTATATTACTTTCCTTATATTTATAAAGATATATAAAATTTGAACAATCTTAATAGAGACCTATAAACCTTGAACTTAAGAGTTGTAAGTAATAATAACTAAATATTAACTAAGTCTAAGGTATGTTCAAAAAACATTCACTATTGGAGATCTTATCTATTTTTACATCTGTCCATATAGTGTCATAACTTATACGTAAAACCCTAACTTTTTTTCCGTCCGTAGTCTTTTAAGATTTATTGATTTATTAATAATTTTTACTTTCCCAGTTATTTCACGTCTTTTTAGTACATCTAAATTATTTTTATTAATAAGATTCTTATGAATATCTTTTCATAGTTTGTATGATAAAGATTTTTTAGTATATAATGCATAATTTTCAAAATAAGGAAAAACGGTTTTACAATTGTTAACTCCTCCCAGTCTAAATTCATAAGTATTATCTTCTGAATGTAGAGAAACAATTCCTCCTTTGAATAATACACAAAAGTGTTCTAATATTTTTAGATTTATTTCTCACTTTTAGGATATATTAAAGTTGAAACTAAATCCTTTTTTTTCACTTATGGAACAAGTAAAACAACCTTCTCCATCCGTAAACCCTGCAAACCATGCATCATCAAAAAAAATAAATTTATTACTAACTATTACAGGTTCTAATCTTATTCTACCTTTAGTAACTCATTCATTAAACCCTTTAACGAAAATATCAAATTTTTCTTGTCTTTTAGGTAAAACAAGATTACCGTTAAATATACTAATAATAATGTCTATTTCTCTCTTATTTTGTGTTACATATCTACTAGTAATAGCTGATTGGCGTATAACTTTACCAAATCCAAGAATTTCTTGTATAAATTCTAAAACTTGTTTATCAACTGTAGCTTGTGTAATAACAAATACTAAATCTCCTCTATTATTTACTATAAAAGAACCCTCTCCTTCAGTAAAACCTACTAATCAAGTTAAAAAGTTTTCTGATGGAGTTTTATTGTTTTGAAAATAGGCACTGTATTTCTCCTAAAATGCAATAAAACAAAAACCACTATTAAATGATACAGTACTATTAGAAGATATACTATCAAATATATATGGAATAACAAAGTAACACCCAATGTTATCATGTAGTTTAACAAAAGCTTCCATTTATGGACTAGCACTATCTTGAAAATATAATTCTCAAGCTCTAGGTGCATCACAACTAATAGTACAACCACAAACACAATTGCAACCACAAACACTATTGCAATCACAAACACAATTGCAACCACAAAAACAGTAGACTAATCCTACACTTAGTAACAAAATAAAAAAGTATAGTATTCAAGATGAATAATGATTAGCTGCAAAATTAAAGAATCTATCATATAGAACAGCAGAGTTTTTAGCTCTACGTATCATAAGTAATAGCTTACTTAAAAAGAGTATAATTAAAAATAATATATTCACAGCTAACCCGATGTAATCTATACTAAATAACTCAATACAAAATTTTTCTATAAAAGGTATGTTAATAATAGCTAAAGCAGATAACAGTAAAGACATTGTTACTAAGAACAATGGTGTTAAATAAATAAGCATAGTTTTAATATATGAAAATGCAGTTAAACGAATACAAGGCAGTAAAAATGATCCATCAATATTTCATCAAGAATCATTAATAGCTGTTCAACCTGAACGATTAGGTCTTGGCCTTTTCACTCGTGATTCTTGTTCTAATTGTGGTTGTTGTTCTACTTGTGGCTCTGGTTGCATTTTTCGTTTTCGTCTTATCGCTCGTGGTTTTGGTTCCGGTTGTGGTTGTTGTTCTACTTGTGGTTGTTGTTCTACTTGTGGTTGTTGTTCTACTTGTGGCTCTTGTTTTATATTCAATTTCATTCGACGTATTTCTTTTTTAAGCTCCGGAATTTTTCATGGATTGCATTTCTCTGGGTCTGTTATTCTCAAGTCTAACTCACGATCCAAATCAGCTTGTAAATGATGTAATTGTTCACGATTACACATTCCACCTCTATATTTTCGTCATTGACTATATACACCAGTCCTATGTTCAGAGCTATTTAAAGATGTAGGACATGAACGTAGGGGTATATTAGCAAATGCGTGAGGTTTAGGAGTATTATGTAGTTCAAATTTTGGAACAATAAAAATAAAAAATGTTGTGTAAGTTAAATAATCTAGATATACTCATTTTGAGAAAAGATGTTGGTATAATATAGGGTCACCTCCTCCTGCTACCTCAAAGAATGATGTATTAAAGTTACGGTCTGTTAATACCATTGTAATTCCCATTAAAATTGTTGATCTACTGGATGAAATCCCATAGCTTAAATTATTATTCTTTAAGCTTAAAAAGTTATTAAAACTTAGTGTAGATACGCAAACACTTACGCGCTTGATCGGACCATATCTTATATCTTTAAGTTGTAGAAGTTTTGTAAATGATCTCAAGTAAAATTTGTTCTGAAATTGTTCATACCTGATTTGATCTTTACTATTTTTACCTTCCCTTCATCTGTATTATGCTCCTTTCTACCAAACATGTCTACTACTTCCATTCAATCTAAGGAATCCAAATGTTTAGTTCCAAATAGAGGGAATTGTAAAAGATAATCTTTAGCACGAATATTACCTTTAAGGTTAGTAGTTCTAACTCTATACTCAGGTTTAGGCTTATCCGACCTGATTTTTTTTACTTCCGTTTCTAAAAACTCAGCAATATAACGTAAAAAATGTATATTATCATATCCTTTGTGATCCTCCCGTCTCTGGGATATTTCTAATTTACATTCAAGTTTAGGATATTTACCTGAAAGAGTAGTTCTTACTTGAAAAGATGCGTCTGCTTCTATAAACCCTGACAGCCATGGGTTGGAATCTAAAGACTCTATAGATACAGGATGTTTTTCAATAGTGGTTCCTTTAGTTTTATTTAAAAAATCGATTAATGCATTAAGACTATGTATTTTAGGTGTTCTCATGTTACCATTTATTAATAAAATAACTAACAATATACCTTCATAGCTATTTATAGTTAATATATAAGCATCTACCCCTTTTTTTCTAGATAATGAACCTACACCTAATTCTTTTTGAACAAGTAAAGCTAAAGGTAAGTCTTTTAAATGAAAAACTATTTGTATAGCGGGGTAATTTAACTTACCCTTAGGGCTTCTTAAAGTTTTTGGTGTTATTATTGTACCATCACCTTCAATAAGTCCGGTGAAATAAGAACTAAAGAGAGATTTATTTAAATTTTTACTATTGTTATCAGTATGAATGGATCTAAAAGTTGTGCATAAAGGAAAGGTAAAAAATTCTAAACTACAACAAAGATACTTTGGCGTATAGCCTCTGAGGTACTCTAAAAAGTTCAAACTTAATAGATTACCTGCTGATTGGGATATACTTTCATATAACGGTTCCCAGAAAATGGCCAAATTTAAAGCCGGCAGAATAAGTTTACCGGCTAAAACAGGTAGTGATAATAATAATAAAACAGCTGTAATAACAACTGCTCATGCAAATAATATTAATTTCGCTCCACAAAACAATAAACATTTATCAAATTAGACCTAACATTATTAAGATAATTCTAAGTCTATAATGACAACCTACTTATCTAAATTTTTGTGGTAACTTTAATCTGGAACTATGTTAATCTCCATGAATACAAGTAAAGGCTAGTCTATCTTTTTACTCCATTTTTTTTATAAAAAAAATTGAGTTTAGATATAATCCTTTATATATAAAAATTCTATACTACTTAATGCAATTCTCTTTTGAAATTCATTCTTGATTTTATTAAGAGAATTTTATCTAAACCCTCTTTATTTAGATGAGCTTTAGATTTAATCAGGGTAGATGCTTCTTTAAAGTCCTCAAAATCTTTAGCTTTTGCACCATAAATGGGGTATTTCTCAAAAAAAGGTATAATATTATCTACTATATCTGAAATTTTTGACACAGTAAATCTAGCTATACCAGATTTTTCTGCAATAGAGAAAGAACCACCACCAAAAAATTGTACAAAGCTTTCAATTAAATAGGCATCACGTATATTTTGAACTACAATCAATTGTAAACCAACGCTTATACCTGCTTTATGTGTTTTAGACTTGCTTGTTTGAACATAAAAACATCCTTCACCTGAGATAAATCCAGCCATCCAGTATTTAAATTCTGATTTGTTTGACTCCAAAGTAATTTTGGGCGTGGTTGGTCTGAGCACAGGAGCAATATTAGGGAAAGCAACCTTTAATCTTTCAGGTAAACCTTTATTAAGGGAAGCTCTAAAACTAATAAGTCTTCTGAGACCAGCCTCAGTAAGATGCTCTTTACTCTTTACAACCTCAAATGCTTTCTTAAATAATAAAAAATCAGCATACTTTTGAGTCTTTAGTGGATAGTTGTTAAAATGTTCCATTACACAAGCTAAGTCACTTAGTTTTATAACTTGGTAAGTAGCTGAATTTGCATTAAGCGTTACATTACCTACACCAAAGAAACGTTGAATTAAGTATAAAATCTCTAATTCCTTAGAATGTAAATGAATAGAAAAAACTAATTTAACACTTCAACCTAAAGTATGCTTAGGATTTTTACTAATCGTCAGAGAAAAGCAAGACTCTCCGTCACAGAACCCAGTAATAAAATTAGGGTTTAAATCATTAGTGCTAGTAGTATATTTCGTTATTCATTTATATAACTTTAATAATCTTTTTAAGTGACTTAAATAAAATCTATTCTTACAAAATTAATGAAAGTGTATATAAACCCGGAAATTATTATATCTACACAAATTAAATCTCAAGAGTTATTACTTAATAGTAAGTATATCTATTAAGACCTAAAAAATTTATGTAGATAATTTCACCCAGAACCGGTTTCCCGGCGACTAGAGTACACCTTACAGTATTAGAAATACTGAAGAACCATCTACTCGTTGCTCTTTTACAAATACTCTCAAAAATATTTGACTTAGATCCGCGATTACCCATTTCAATTTCTATCATCTCTAGTGCTGTTACCATACCCTGGTGATTAGTCAGGCCATATTAAAAGTTTCCCTTAAATCTTTGGTTACTAGAGCTTTAGGGCTTCCCCGGAGTTTGGCTCTTTTTTACACAAAATAGCGTTAAACCAACGCTCTTATGTAATCTTATACCAGGGCTTCTCATATTAAATGTAGTTGTCATGACAAAAACAGTTAAAATAATAACTATTAGTGGACTATTTCTTAAGCGTATAAATATACGGTCTCTATCGTGTAGTCTCTGAGGATCCGCAGGCTATTTAAAAATATGATATACTTATATTAATGCCATTTAGTTTCCTGCTAATTAAATATAGCTTATAATTTTTTTTACTATTAAGTACTTATAAACACTAAATTTTTCTAGCATATAGATAGAAATTTTATATGAACCTCATTACATTGTATTTTTTTTTACATATTGACATAAATATCCCTTATATGGTTTACCTAAATTAATATGTTTAACTAGTGTTACTTGAGAAGCAGATAAACCTTTAATACGATAATATTCCACACACTTACCTAAACTTGGCAACACTATAGTACTTTCTAAATTATTTATATCTGTTAATATAACAGGTCTAGACAAATTATTTAAAGGTTTATTTTTATTATATGCAACTCTATCTTTTTCTAATAGTAAAGCTAAATCTAAATCAGACATATCTTTAACTTTAGCAGTTAACACTGGTTCTCTTGAAAATAGATATTTACCTAAATAAAAAGTACGATTTACTAAATGTTTAGAAAATGTGGTATGGTGAATATTTAATTTTCTAATAAAATTAATTTGTTGTGTTGAAGAAAAATATAATATGCTCATATCTCTATTATACATAAATAAACTCTTAGAAGTTGACCCGCTAGGGTTATTTGCAACTCTTATAGTATTTAATGTAAAACTAGGGTGTAGTAAATAATATTGTTCTAATGCAATTTCTGACCCTTTTATGTAATTGTCATAAAAAGGAAATACTTCTAAAGAGAAATTTTTTAACCCTTCTTTTTTTAACAATGGAATTAATAAACCATTTTCTCTATGAGACAAATTAATATAACCATTTAATCTAAAAGCTAACTGTGAAGATGAACCTACATATTTTCTGCCTGTATTAATATGCGTAAAGATATATATTCCAGGAATTCTTTTTTTACTATTAGGTAAACCAAGTTTATTATTAAGAATTTCCTTAGTAATACTTTTTTTATTTAAATTAGTTAAAGTAAAACTTATGGTATTAATTAAAGATTTTAATTCTTGTTCTGTGATTTTAATATTACAGTAAGCTAAAATCTCATTAATTTTTCTAGCAGTCACAGTTTCACCGCTATTAATTTGCTCAATAGCTAGAACATGTGCATGTTTATTAGGACCTGCTCTACCTAATATTTCTTTTCAACGATTATCCAATTTAGGTTTATTATCGTTTTCAAAAGAACTATTTTTTTTAGTATTATTGTCCTTACCTGATTTTTTATCTTTTCAAGAGTTGTTCTCTTTTTCAGGTTTATTATCATTTCCGTAGTTACCCTCTGTATAATTATTATCTTTTCCAGAGTTATTTTTAAACTCATAAAGTTTATTAGTACCAAAGTAACATTTATTAACAATTAATTTAAGGCTTATTTGGGATATTAAATATAAAAAAAAAATACACATTAAATTCATAGCTCCTAGTAAACTAGATATACCAGACAGATGTAATCCAAATATAGCTAAATCTACACTTGGACCACTATGACTTTGTATACCTGATAGGGGTGGGTATCAATAATGTTGGTAATCTCATTGTAGTATGTACAATTATCATTACGCGCAATACTTTTAAGTATTGTTCGGACTATACCTTTATCTTGTAGTGATATAGAATTTAAGTTAGTAGGTATTAGATTTTAGAGGGTTTCATAGTATAGCTTTTTAATTATGAACTATTCTATTTTTAGATAAATAATTTTTACATAAATAATTTTGTTATTACTGAAGTTAATCTGTAAAATGATATAAAAAATTTAAATTATATTCATAAATATCATTTTAAGATTTTTTGTTTGATAATACCAAATGATAAAACAAACCGTGATGATAGAAATAAAAAAAAATAACACTATTAAAACAAGTTGTAAATATCATTTTATTCTTCAGTATATAAAGTTGATAAATATCTACCTTTTTTATAGTTATCAGATTTGTAAATACGTTTTCCTAATTGACCATTTACGTTTTCATACCTGTAATATACTTTTGCTGATATTCTCCCTTTTGAATCATAAATTGTTTCTACTTCAGAGTTTGCTTCTACTTGATAGTTTACAGGAGTTCAGCCACTTATTCTTTTAGAAGTCTCGCGATACCCATTTTCAAGGTCCTCTTCACTACTATCACCATCATCCTTAACAAAAATTTTATGTTTATTAGGATTATTACCATTAGGATTATTATGATTATTTCCACCCTGGCTTTTAGTATTATTATTTCCTTGACCAAACATTTTAAGTATATAACCAAACACTCTATTTAAATAAGATACCAGCGTAGAACTTATAATGTTTAATATCATTATTAATAGTAATCCTTGTACAAAATCCAGAAGAGCTATTAAAAATATTCTAATATTAGGGTAATTATATAATATTTCTTCATTAGATTTTAGATAATTTTTAATTAAAGTTATAATATATAATGAAAAAAAATATTGGTAATATCCCAAAATATCTTCTGTTAATAAACCAAAAACTAATAATAAAAATAAACCTTGGCGGGTTAACAACATTTTATTTATATTTCTATAGATAGAATAAACCAAAACAACAATATAGTAAATTACTTTATATTTTTTTAGTTTATTCAAGAGATAGTTAAAGTAATAAAATAAAAAGTAATTAAATAAATAGTTATTTAATTTTTTGTTAAATATATTTATATTAGTATGATAACAGTTTTTTTTTACAGAACAATCCGATCATTCTAGTTTATTAAATGCGCTATTATTAATTAAAGGGTTATTACTAGCCAAGCCGTTACGTGGCTTGGCATTTCCAACTCCTTTACAATCCAACAATTCAAAGTTATTAGTTTGCTCCATACCATTATCAGATACTAATTTTTTATTGGTTTTTCTCATTATTTCTCTTATTGAATTTAATTTATCCAAGTTTCATTTATTTTTAACATAAGATCTAGCTCAGATTTTGTATTCAACACTTTTCATACCTATTAAATTATCTTTGAAATATTTAATTATATTTTTTACTGCCCTAGAATTTGTAGTATCCAAAATATAATTATGTTTCTCTTTATATCTAATAAGGGTTTTAATATGTAATAGTTTTGCTATATTTTCTAGAATTATTTTATCTAACTTCTGACTTATACCAAAACCATGAACTATTCTATTAGTATATTTACTGATTAAATAAAAACTACCTTCTCCTTCTACAAATCCACTTAATCAAGGTTTAGATATCACATTTAATATGTAATCATAATTTAATGGATGTCTTATGTCTTTTCAAGCTGGAGATTTATAGTTTTCAGGGATAGTTTTTAGTTTCAATCCAAATAAAAGTTCATCTTTTTGTGATTTATCCAAATTAGAGTTATTGACTACACTAAATGTCTTTTTTAGTTTCATGTAATTAAAATATTTACTAGTTAAAATAAAATACTTATCAAAAATAGGAAATATTACATTTTCTAAAAATTTCCTATCTCTTATAGCTATTTGTGCTTTAGTACCATCTTTAGTAATGTTTCCTATACCCAAGTTAGTTTTGATATAGTATAGCGCTCTTAAATTATATAAAGAAAGAGCTATTTTAAACCCTAAAGTTCATTTATTGTTTTGTATATAAAAACCAAAAGTACCTTCTCCATCTGTTATTCCTACTAATCATTGTTCAAATCACTCTTTTTCATTTTTTACAAGATACTCCTTGTTAAGTCTCTGATGGGTAACAAAGTTTTTCTTTGCTACCCAGGCATATTGTCCCCGTGTCATAAGCATTCTAACATACGATTTATTTGGCAATCGTAAGTATCCTATTTCATTGTTTTGGAGATATTCACGCATCGAAAAGAGTTTATAACCTTCTAATTTACAAAATAAAAAAAAGTACTCCATATTAAGAGTTCACCCTGTCCCTACACCATTTTCTATTCCACCAGCAAATAGAAATAGTACAATACTAGGAATTAAAGACAAATAACTAATATTATTAAGTCTAGGAAATCTTTTATTTATAGTATAAGACAGTATGCTAGTCATTATTATGTATATTAATCAATTTTATTAATACTAATAATTGTAATTTATAATCATTGTTATTTATACTAACGGTTGCTATTTATACTAATGATTGCTATTATATAGAGAATTAATTAAAAATGAAGTAATTCGTACACGATCTCACCGAGGAGTATCACTATAAACATCCAACTCTCTATATGCAGTAGGCAAACGCGATCTATATCCAAGAATATGTTGTAGTAATCTCTCCCTAGCCATTCTATCTACGATTCCATCACCATTAAAAGTATTTGAAACAGTAAAATTATTATAACCTAATGATCTAACATTATGGTTGAATCTATATTGCATAAGAACACCTACTTCCCTATCATTCTGGGGAGGTATATTACCTGCAGGATCATAGGTTTGAAGAACGGTAGACGGTGGTATATTATTTGTTGGATATGATCTACCATCCTCTCTTATGTGCGAATGGTATTGATATGGCTGTCATTGAGGTCCTCCTCCACCAGGATTATCTCCGTTATTACCACCTCCAGGGAAATTACCATTCCCTGAACCATCCCCAGAGCTCATCATTAAATTATATGCATCTAATAATTCACCTAGATAATATAAGATACTATTCAACTCCAAATTTTGATAGATAAGAACACTAATATAAATAAAATTATAAAAACTAGAAATAATACAAGCAAAACTATAAATAAAATGTATATTACGTATGCATATACCTAAAAATATCCATAACTTTATTAAACAAGAAAATCATTTTACCCCTTTATATTTGGATAAATATGGACTATATATTCACCCTCCTTTATAGGTAAGGGGCTTCGCGTGTAGTCTCTGAAGATCCTACTTGTAATTAAAATTACTTTGGTTTCTTGCATAATTCCCCCATGTATGCAAAAGTATTACGACCAATTTAGCTTAAAAAAACTTTATAAGTTATAACTCAAATTAATTGTCTATGCATCTGTTTACTGGAAAAATAAATTCAAAAATCGAGGGCTTACATGCATATAGCGAAGTAATAATTAAAAAATTTACACTTTCTAACGGCATTTCTTCTTTTGAAAAAAAACTAAAAGTGTATCTATAAACCAAAAGTGTATATATCTAAAAAACAAAGTGTATGTATTTAATAAAGATAAAAAGTGAAGCTAAGTTATTGCTGTAATGAGATATTACTTGAAATTATTATACAAGCTTTTAATTTTTTCTCAAGGAGACCCTTTTTGTTTGCCATGTCAGGACCTCCTAAACCTAATGGTAGTAAGAAATTCAATTTGTTATAACCGTTAAGTTATATTTGGACTATATCTTCATCCTTAAAGGAGCATAGCGTATAGTCTCTGAGGATCCTATTAAAACAACAAACAAAAATGATTTTTATTCGTTTCCTGCGGATTGTCCATTTTTTAATCATATTTTTTTTAATATAAAGATATTCTTTTTAATATTTAAGGTTGTGTACGCTTCAAAATAATTAGATTAATCTAAAAAGTTTTCACAACACTTATAAAAAGACTTTAGGAGTTTCCCGCATATAGTTATGTAATAAGAGTAATATTGCTACTACCCACGGCAATTTCTTTATATGAATACAAGAAAGGATGAGTAAAAAAATCAAAAAGAACCAAGGGTATTAAGCTAAATTATCTAAATGTGAAAAATCAAATGATTTACGTTTACTATTAAATTGTGCTTTAATTGTTTCAACTTCTGATACATCTTTTTTAGTTAAAACTTTACCAGCCCGTAATCTAGCTTGTTCAACCACATAGGATCAATCTTTATAAGCCAAATATTTAGAAGAATACAAAGGAAAACGATCAAAATAAGATATAACCTTAACATGGCTAGCTGCACTGTGAGATATAACCATAAAGGCATAAAACACTTTATCTTTTTGTTCTCTGGTTCTAGAATACAAGTTTACACCTAAATACATGGCTATTTTATTTAATATTACAAAATAACTAGCTCCACCTTGTTCTACTGTTACATCACGATGATAAGTTTGTCTTAACTCAATACGGAAAAAAGTTTGTATTCTTTTACTAATAATGTTTCCTTTTTTCTTTCTATCAGTTAATGTAATAGAAAAATTACCATCGCCGTCGGTGAAACCGGCTAACCAAGCATTGCTGTCTATAGGTGATTGATCCAAACTTAAGCAATCTATATTATAATTATAAAATTCATTAAACCAATTTATAGCACGATGTAGTGCTTCTATTTTAGGCGTACGCATGTAATCTAACACCCTTATAGTGTTAAACCTACAATAATAAATAACAAATCCCAAATTTGCATTAATAAAATAACGACGGAAGTTTTACCCTCTCCTCCTTACATAAACTAAAGAGATAAGAGCTATGCTTCTAATCTGAAAAATTAAAAAAAAGATAAATGTTAAGAAGGCTAGCATAAAATATAGCTTACGTTCTCTCATGTGTATAATCTAACATAAAATACTTTTTATTATATTTATAGGAAATTTCCCCCTCTTCTCTTCCTCTACAAATAAACTATATTTATCCTCTACTATTTTCTTTTTAAATTCATACCTTCTTTTATTTTGATAATTTCTTCTAATCCTTGATGATTAAGATGTGCTTTATTTTTCATTAACTCAGCAATTTTACAAAAATCGTTAAAATCTAAAGCTTTTGCACCCAAAAGAGGATAAGATACAAAGAAAGGTATTAATTTATTAATCAGGTTATCAAAATTAGTTATTTTAAAATCCACTGCATTTCCATTTGCTCTTATATTAAATTGGCCACAATCTAAATATTGTATTAGACTTCTAAGTAATACCTCATCACGAGAATGTTGAGCTAAAGAATACCGTAAACTAACTTTTTTACCTAATTTAGAACGTGTGTCTTCATAAATATATGCAAAAAAACTTCCTTCAGCGCTAGTAAAACCTGATAATCAAAAAGGATTTTTGATTTCTTGGTCTTGAGTTAAAGGTCTTTTAACAGGTATAAGATCTGGAAAAACAGTACTCAAGGCTAAAGGTATAATGTTCCTGTTCATTGAAGCTTTAATCATAACTAGTTTTTTTAAGCCTTCAAGACTTAAATGTTCTTTTGATTTTAATATATGAAATGCTCTTTTAAATAATTGATAATCTTCATATTTTTGAGTAATTAAAGGATAATTATCAAAATGATCTATCACTACTTTTAAATCTTCAGAATTAGTTACTTTAAATGATACAAATCCAGGATTATCTCTTATTATTCCGACTCCTCAAAATGATTGAAATAGTTCTAAAATAGCTTTATCTTTTTTATGTAAACTAATTCCAAAAAAAAGTTGAACTGAAAAACCTATATTATATTTATCGTTTTTTAATATAGATAAGTAGAAGTTAGCTTCACCGTCAGAAAATCCCGTTAAAAGTCAAGCCTTATTTATATAAAGACTCGAATTTTTATTATCTATTTGTGTACTATAACTTCTTTTACCTATTAACTTAGATTTGTTGCTACAAGATAAATAATAATTTAAGTTCTCAGTAGTTCTTGAATTATACGGCATAGTATTTAAGAATTTAGATTTTAAGTTGGTTAATTTATCTTTAGTTTGAATATTAACTAAGTTGTTGTCACCTGTTATCTTAAAAGTTTCAAATCAAAGTAAATAATCTAAATATACTTTACCAGATAAATGATATTTACTATAATACTCTATAACTTTATTCTTACTTTTTAACGGATAAGCGTATATGATAAATGTACATTTTGGATAATACTGAACTTCAGTAATAAAATTAGTACAAAAATACTTACTTATTGCACAAAAAAGTGAAAACCAATGTAACAAACATGATTCGTTAGAATTAGCTAAATAAATATTGATTTTTAATTTGAAATTTAATATGACTCTAAGTTTATTATCACTAGAAATAGAAAAACGTACTTTTTTTTGTGAAAATCCCGCTAATCAAGCATTGCTATCAATACTCGAAGAATCTAAAGGTAAAATATCGATCTTAGTATTAAGATTTTCATTAAACCAATTAATACATTTGTGCAATTCAAATATTTTCCCTGATCTGAAAAAACCATTTATAATATTAATAATTATTATCATATCTTCTATTTTTTGAATTTGTCAAATAACACAACCTGCATTTTTCTTAATATATACAGTCCCAGCTTTAGTAACACTAGCTAATTTATTAGCCAAAGGTTCATCTGCTAAACTAAATACAACAAGTATTTTAGGACGGTATATTTTAGATTTAGAATCCTTATTATGTATAGCAAAGGATCCATCAGCTTCTATTAGCCCTGCTAGGTAGGATCCTATTTTTGATCTTAATTCTGATTCTGTTTTAACATTTGCGTTTTCATAACCTTTACCTTGAACACTTTCACACATGGACACCTCCCGGTTACTCATAGATTTTAGGAAAGCTGGTTATATACAATTAAGGTAGATTTACTACGTCACCGATGTCTGGCATATCGGCTAACCCTGGTTCCTCACCTGAAAAGTTACTTTTTTTTTTAAGGGGCTTCGGACTTTCTTTCTACCACCTGTCTCCAGGCTGCTAGAGTACACCTTAACCACATTATGGCTAATAATGTGGATACTACCATCTACTCGTTGCTCTTTTCCCACTTTAATATGAAATATTATAGCACACTCTGACATTGTTGTATTATAGTATTAGATAATAAATTGAGGTTAGATCCGCGATAATCCTTTCCTTTCGTCACTGAAGCGTTGTTACTAACCTTTGAGCATTACCTCCAAGCCATTATGGTACTTTTCAACCACAACTTCGTATCTTCAGCATCGGACGTCCCCGGAATTTGGTAATATTACTGAGCCAGCGCCGAAGTTGCTTACACCCGGCATAACTCTTTAACATTTGACTCTTTAACATTTGACTCTGACTTTGTACTAAAATATCTTTTTGTATTCATATGAATTTTACCAAAACCTCCAATTAAAGCCGGCATGCGCTTTATCATTAATTTTCATTAATGCCCGGACTATACCTTTACCTATAAATATTAAATATTTAATATTTACTAAGGTATTCACGTGTAGTCTCTGAAGATCCTACTCAATATAAGTGTTTAATGCTACGTGAGCCCTTTTATATTTGGTTTCTGGCTGATTGCCTAATCCTTTGAAATGTTACTGTATTATGCCGCTTTTATGTCAAATAAAGTCTGCATTACTAGTTCCAAAGACTCTAAAGGGATTCCAGCAAACAGTGAATGTAAAGTATGATGTTTCCATCTTACCCGGCCATGCCATTTATATTAAAATTTGTAACTAAATTTTCATTTACCTCTATAATAACCGGATTTTTCACCTTTTAAGTATTCCCTAATAACTTGACGATCACCTTTCAAATGTTTAGCTAAACTATTTAAAGAATTAAATTCTAGATTCTTTTTAGGTTCGTCTTTAAACTCTGCTAAAATAGATTTAGCTGCAGGGTGTTTGACTTCATATACATCTCGTTTATCTGAAACTAAATCTTTTATTTGATCCAAATTAAGTAAATTAGTTTCGATAGATTCTTCTATTAAATCTAAAGAAAAAAAGAAGGTATCCAGATATATTTTACCTAAATTTAAACAATCATTTAAAGTATTGTGATGCATATTTATTGAACTATATAATTGTTGTTTTGATTCAAATATATACAACAAACTAAAATCTTTAGCATTATAAAGGTATACCGGAACTCCTCTTTGTTTACGAAGCTTTTCACGCATTTCCTGACTCATAGGTTCATGATATCCAGAACTACTGGCTACTAAATCTACATTAAGATTTGGTTTTAAACTATCAATAAAGTGTTGTTCAAGTTCCACTACTTGATCTAAACTAGATTTTTCATTCATAATATAAATAGTTAACTTTATGTTACTAAAACCATATTTATTTAGATAACGTAAAACTCTTCGCGCTTTAGTTTTAAGTATGGATGGCATAAAATAAGAACTTATTCTATTGTATAAATTTATGGAATGTCCTACATACATATGTTTTCCATCTAGAGTTTCATCGGTGTGCATCAAGTATTAAAGAATAACCTTTACGATGGTTATATAAAGGGAATAACAAAAGATATATAAAAAAAAAGACACGTTAACTGTATGATCCTTATGGCAATAAGCAAGTAACATTAAACTTTTATTTAGTAGTTTCTGGCTAGTTTTCTAATCTTTTAAGATGTTACTGTATTCTGCCGCTTTTCGTTTACCAATAGGTTCCGAAAGTCTGCAGTACTAGTTTTAAAAGCTCTAAAGAGGTCCTAGCAAATAGTGAATGTAAAGTATGATGTTTCCATCTTACCCGGCCATGCCTTTTTTTTATATTAATTTTGCGTTTTCTTATATTAATTTTGCATTTTCTTATAGTAATAATAATAACAATAACAAGTTAAATAATAACAATAACAGGTTAAATAATAATAAATAAACCAAAGTTATTTCCAGATAACTAGTTTTGTACTAAGAAACCTTTAATCCCACGCGGGGAGGGATAGAGGGCTAGTAATAAAAATCTATTTTCTCTTTGTGTTCATCCCTGCTTTAATTTCTCGAATTTTATCTAACCCTTCTTGAGTTTTATGAGCATTACTCTTCATTAATTCAGCGATTTGACAAAAATCTAGAAAATCCTTATTTTTATTTCCAATAATAGGGTGTTTCTGAAAAAGAGGTATAAGTTTCTCTGTAATAAGTGATAATTTTATGACTCTAAATTCAGAAATACCCTTACGCTCTTTTATAAAACCTCCCCCTAAAAAGCTTATAAAACATTTCAATAATTCAAGATCACGATTATGTTGAGTTATTAAGAATTTAAGAAGTACTTGATGTCCTATTTTATGAGAGGAAGATTTTAGAATTTCTACCGAGAAACTTCCATCTCCACTTGTAAAACCTGCAAATCAATAAGGATTTATCACTTCTGGTAAAGTTACATCAGTTCTTTCTTGAGAAAGAATATTCTTAAAATATGAATTTAATTCACCTTTTAAAAGGCCTTTATTTAAAGATGCTTTAATCCCTATTAGTTTATGTATTCCTTCTATATTTTTATGTTCTTTTTCTTTAATTAATTCAATAGCTAATTTAAATAATAAAAAATCCGCTTTCTTTTTAGTTAATAAAGGATATAATTCAAAATGAGGAATAATAACATTAACTAAATCCTTAAGAGAATTAACTTGATACAATACGGATTCTTTATTACTACTAATATTACCCACACCAAAAAATTCTTTTATATCTAATAAGATAGAAAGATCTTTAACATGTAGGTTTATAAAGAAATAAGGAATCACTTCTCAACCTACTATTAGTTTAGGGTTTTTACGAACTCTAAACCCAAAACATGATTCAGCATCAGAAAACCCTGTCACTCAATAAGGATTTAAGTTATTAAAAGTAGAAGAGGAAACACCTTTTTGTTTTTTAGTAACATTAAGTATAATATCCCTGTTATTAAAAGGGTCATCTACTAATACTTTAATATAATTATATTTTTTATCACTATATTTTTTCTCATCATTTTCATGTTTATTATTTTCATTATAATTGTTATCGTTGTTATTGTTATTAGATTCACTCATTGAAAGTGAACTATCACTATTGTTATTTATTTTGTAAAGAAAATTTAAAGGTTGCAATTCTAGTATAAAAAATTTTTCGACCATAAAGAATAGTAGGGTCGGCCTGGATCGTTTGCATTTTCCACCGCCCTCCGAACCGTACGTGATTGTCTCCAATCATACGGCTCTCCGTTTCATATCTGACGATTCTGATCCCCTTTCGAAGTGTGCATGATTGTTATGTTCATCTACTACTGAGCAGAGATGTCTTCTTACGATCTCTATTTAGTATGTTGTTATCTAGTCCGGAGTTTGATCCCAATGTTAATAGCTCAGGTTACGGACCGCGATGTCTTATTAGGCGCCGTCTCGGTAATTACTGATACTATAGGTTAGGTCGGCAATACCTCTAGATTGGAAGGTGGGACATTGGGGCGACATTCCCTTATCCTGGTTTGTTTGTCCTCTTCCTCTTAGTTTCGTAATTAAAGGCGGCTCTCTCCTCATTAGTTCACGTGTCGTTGTGTAGTCCATTATGGTGGAATTTACACAGTGGGACTTGTTTTCTATTTATGGCGGCCATCTGTCTCGTATAGAAATCTAGTTTCTGGTTCGGATTTTTCAGACCTCTGATTTGCCTTACATGATGCATTTCTATACTCTCTGGGCTACCACATATTATACAAGTTGCCCCTAGTTTGGATTTGGTGAATTTAGCGTTCCATACTTTCTCGATGTTTTTTAAAGGGTCCTGTGTCGTGTTTCCAGGTTTCGCTATGTTGGTAGCTTTGGTATACGCGATATCGGCAAAGGAAAGTCTAGTTTCTTTGTTCACATCGTAGCCCAGGTCTTTTCCAAATTTCCTAAATACTTTCGCTATTGTTTTCAACCTAAATTTTTTTGCTAGGGTCATAGCACAGGACTCTTTAATCAGTCAGCCTATTCTTGCCACAGAGACTCTATTTCTGGCGAAGCTGTAGTAGTTTTGTATCCCTCTCAGGACTGAGTTATAATACTTAAGTATGTCCGGGTGGTCTAAGTTTATAAGGTTACCCTTGGACGTACCCCTGTATACTAGCTCGTCGTGTTTGGAATGAGAGACTCTCTTTCGTATAAACCCGTTTTCGACCAGTTTCTTTAAGACTTTACTAGTATCCATTTCTATGGACACTCTAATTTTCTTTCTTCTAGTGATAGTTTTTTGTCCAAGTTTTATTTTCTCTATTGGTTTTTGTTTTCCTTTCGAGCTTGCGGCTTTATTACTATATCCTAGAAAGTCGAAATTGTTCTTGGAAAAATCTACAATTCCTGTTTTGTCGGCATTAAACGTTAGATTCAGGCGCTCTTTAACGAATTTTTCAACTCTTTCCAGTATCATTCTCGCTAATGAGTGGCTACCTATGATTCCCATTACAAAATCATCTGCGTACCGAACATAGTGTACTCTGATGTACGAGTCGTCCCTTTTTATACTATCTGACTTTAGTAGTTGTTTGATTATAGCCTTGTATAGAGTGGGCCTAGTTTTATCATAACCTTTCATCCTTCAGTACTTAGCTTGGTTCTGAAGCTTGGTGTTTTCTGCACTCCTCTGTCTTTTGGTTCCCTTTTGGTATTCTACTTTCAGTCCTTCTATAAATTCGTCTAATTGATGTAGGAAGATGTTACATAGTAAAGGGCTTAAGATAGATCCTTGAGGCGTTCCAGCGGTTAGGTTATTGTGTAGTTCACCAAATTCAATGAACCCGGCTTTCAGACTGCTTTTGATAAGTTTGAGCGTCTTTTCGCATTTGACCCGCTCTTTTATTATGTTCATAAGAGTGTCGTGATGAATTGAATCAAATGCCTTAGAGAAATTAGCTTCTATCACATATCTTACGCTTTGGAATTGGGACTCCAGCTGCTTCATAGCAGTATGTGTTCCTCTCCCTGGTCTGAATCCGTGTGAAGATGAAAGGAATATGGGCTCGTACAACCTCTCCATTACTAACTGTATCGCTTTTTGAACTATCTTCTCTCTAGGGGAGGCTATAGTTAAGGGTCTGGTTTCATTTTTCCCTGGCTTAGGGATTTGTATTCTTCGGGCCGGGTTGAATTGGTATGTTCCAGCCTTTAGCTTTCGTTGTACATTTTCGAGGTATCCTCGGTTCATACCATCAAGAGTTTCATTTTTCACTCCTTTGGTCATGTTACCTGGATTACTTTTGATTAATTCGTAGGCTGACACTAAGTTCTTGTAGTTACTTATAACTTTAATATTTACTTCGATAGAGTTATGTGTTTTCTCGACTTCGCTGCCCCGTGTCGCATTGCTGCCGGCTTTTGAAGTCAATGTTCTCACATGCAGATTTGAAACTGTCGCCCTTCGGCCGCTTATTCCTACTACGACGACTCCGTCACCACCCATGATGGGTCCCGAATTTTTCGTTCGGTTCTTAGGTACCCCCAAGCGAGGGTTCCCGTAGGTGATCCCGCAGTTCCCTGGGATGGCACATCATGATAGGTCTCTTGCGCAATGTTTGTCCTCTTTGCGAGGTAACCCGTTATTTATTGAAAGTAGCTTTAAAACTAATGATAAAATTAAAGTAAATAACGCATCTACCCTATCTATCCATTTAGTAGAGTTCCAATTGTGAAGGTTAATGCGTTTGATCAAGTTCGTTAGCCTAGACGTTTCATGATTTAGATCAGGAGTATTACCTAGGATTCGGATATTAATCCCGTCTACTCCCTTTACTATCAGCTTAGGTGTTCGGGTTTCCCCATGGAGTTCGGCTCCACCACCCTGATAGTTCTTTACACAACTACTTTCGTTTGTGAGTTCTATTAGAACCAACCATTCACCACAGCTCAGCGGCGCACTCATAATTATTGCATGAGCAGTTATAATACTGTTATATAATTGATTATCAGCTATAAACTGTACACCGGGACCAGACAACTCTAATCTAATTAACACAGAAAAAGCTGTACCCACCAAACCTGAAAATAAAGCGTATATTAGATATAAAACACCTATATCTTTAGCATTTGAAGATAAAAATCATCTTTCAAATCACATACTTATAGATGATATCATTATATTTAGGTTGTATTTATTGTTTTTATTGTTGTTAGATAAAATAATCGTACTTTTAAGTAAATTAGCAACGGGCATCGAATCAGAACAATGGATCATAAAAAAATTTAGAATGCCATGTATAATATTAAAAAAAAAAAGTTTTAATTACACTGTATAACTACATTTAAAATTATAGCTGCCTTGTCACTTTAGTTAGAATACCCGCAAAAGTTTAATTTTTTTTGGGTTTTATATAATAATATTTTTAAGTTATTAAGATTATGAAATAATACATTACATATAAAAATATTATTACATTACAATATATTTCTATATACAATAATTAAATCATAAATATAGAAATATCATTCGAACCTATAGAAACCACATTCTAA
>Ga0247772_1000079_pt1 | contig 46739 bp, 35 predicted proteins | sample UWRJL151409C6_FD_179945 | JGI IMG/M metagenome (GOLD analysis project Ga0247772, IMG submission 179945) | Plant litter microbial communities from Arlington Agricultural Research Station in Wisconsin, United States - UWRJ-L151-409C-6 | ecosystem: Environmental > Terrestrial > Plant litter >...
TACCCCGCTCAGCACGGCTTCTACGGCAATACCGAGTATCAACCGGGGCCAGTCGGGCAAAACGCAGACGGCAAGCCAATCGACTTTTCGCAGCCCGTGTTCACCGAAGATCACGGTGTCTTGCAAGCGCTGGACAATTTCTACCGTGCGCGCGGCGCGCGCGGGCTCTTTGCAGTCGAAACGCTGTTCGAAGCGGCCCACTCCGCCGGCTTGCGCACGGCCGCCATCGGCAAGATTGGACCTGCGTTCATGCAGGACTTGCGTCCAGACGATTCGCTCAGCGTCGTGCTGGACGAGAACATTGCGCTGCCGTTCGGCTTTGCCCAGAAGCTCCAGGCAGCAAACCTCGCCTTGCCGACGAACTCGGTGCGCTACGCTTTTTCGGCCGGGCAGACGCTGACCTTGGCCGCGAACAACGGTAAGCCGACCGCGCCGATCGCCGAACGACAAATTCGGCTCGCGGATGGGGCGACGCCCGACCCTCGCGCCAGCGCTGGTTCGGCGCACAACGCCGCCAACGGTTACCTGATGGGCGTCTTTCTCGAGTACGTATTGCCCAAATTCCAGCCCGATTTATCGGTTATTTGGCTGCGCAATCCTGACTCTACCGAGCATCAGTTCGGCCCCGGTTCGCCCAACTACCAAGACGCGCTGCGCGACCAAGACGCTCTGCTCGGTAAATTGCAGGCCAAGCTCTCCGCGCTCGGTCTGCAAGAGGGTACGGATCTGATGGTGGTTTCGGACCATGGTCACAGCACGGTAGCGGGCGATCCCGCAATTTTTCCGCTGCGTGCGTTGACCGGTGAGGCCGATGGGCACGGCGCAGTGGGCGGACTCGATGCTCGGGGCTTCGCGGTCTCGGGTGAAATTCGCAGTGCAGACGTGCTCGCGCGTGCAGGCTTCAAACACGTCTACGATGGCGGCGCTTGCGTGCTCGATCCAGTCCTATCCGGGATCCGCAAAGATGGCTCGCTCGTGTATCCCACGCGCAGCGATCGCGCTGGGATCTGTTCGGCCGTGCCGTCAGTCACTCCCACGGGGAAGAAACAGGCGCCTGCGCCGCAGTATTCGTGGCCGTCCTTTCGCGTGCCGGAGCCTGCGCCCAGCGACTCGATCGTGATCGCGGCCAACGGCGGTTCCGAGTACTACTATGTGCTGAATCATTCGCCGACGACCGTGGCGGCTTTGGTGCGCGCATTGCAAGAGCGCCGATCGTACGGCGCGATCTTCGTGCGCAGCGTTTACCAACCGATCCCCGGCACGCTGCCCATGTTCGCGATCAATGCCGAAGGTCCTCAAGATTCGCCGCCCACCCCCGATTTGATCGTCAGCTTCGACTGGGATGATGCGGCAATTGCGAGTGGCAATGCGGCAGTGCCAGGCACCGAGTACGCCAGCGCCCAGCGTTACCGCGGCATGCACGGCTCGTTCAGCCCGCGCGACGTGCACAACGTCCTGATCGCCCATGGTCCACACTTCAAAGCGGGCTTCGAGGATCGCCTGCCGAGCGGCAACGTCGACGTCGCTCCCACCGTGGCCGCGCTGCTCGCCGTGCCATTCAAGGCCGCGGTCGGGCGCGTGTTGACCGAAGCGTTCGCGGGCGTCAGCACCGATGATCAGGTCGAAACCTCCTCGCAGAGCTCCCCGCCGATCACGCTCAGCAGGACTTGTCGTCCAGACGATCCCGATTGCAAGCGACCGCTCGGGCCCGTGACTTATACGGTGACGCTAGTCAAGAAGACCCTGACCCTAGCGGGCACGACGCAACGCTATGTGTATTTCGATCGCGCGGCGGTATCTCGTCGAGCGGAGCCGCCGCTGGCTCGAAGGGAGAGTATTCGCGACCTGACCAGGCCCTAGCGTACGGCTGAGCGCGCCGCGTCCTTGCCACTGATAGGGCCAAGCCGAGCAGCGATAGCCCCAAAACTACCGTGAGCCAGAGCGGCGTCCCCGGGGCAGGGGTCGCTGCTGCGTTGACGGTGACCGAGAACTCGAAATGCGCGCTGTTGCCGTTGGAGTCCGCGGCGCTGCAACTTACCGGGGTGACCCCGACTGCAAACACACTGCCAGATGCAGGGGTGCAGGTGACGGGCAGTGCGCCCTCCTGATCATCGAGCGCGCTCACCGTAAACGTCACGCTGGCTCCAGATGGCCCGCTGGCGGTGACGGTCGGATTCACCGTCGGGCCAGTCAGCACTGGCGCTGTGTGATCGAACGAGAGCCGCGCGACACCGGGATCGTGATCGCTGGCCTGCGCCGCAAACTCGGCGTTCACGTGCACGACGTCGTAGCCGACGACATGCTGGCTCGCGACAGAGCTCACCAGGATGTGATCCAGGACTTGAGAGTTGCCCTGGTACACATAGGTGTAGCGCTCGTTCGGAGGTAGGCGTTCCACCAAGGGGCTCAAACCAGCGCTCTTCAGCGTCGCAAGCGGCGCGGAGAATTCGAAGTCGTTCAGATCGCCGAGCACGACGACTTGCGCACTGGCATCCGCGACCAGCAATTGATTGACGAACCCCTTCACGACGTTGGCTTGCGCGACCCGTTGCGCCTCCGAGCTCAGCGTCGGCGGCTGGAAGCGCCCGAAAAGCGGATCATCACCGCCCTTGGAGTTGAAGTGGTTGGCGATCACGAACAAGCTTTGACCCTGAAACGAAAACTGTCCGGCGAGCGGCTTGCGGCTATTGGCAAAGGCGCTATTCGTGGGATCGATTCGACCCGGGCTGAATTGCAGCTCGGCTCCCGAGGGGCCGCTGGCCACGCTGTTGGCGGTGGTGGCCGTGGCGCCCGCACGGTCGATGAAGCTGAGGCCGCGATCGGTCCGATACAGGAAGACAACGCGGATGTTTCCGCCCGGCTCGCCGCCGTCTTGGCCGTCGACCGGGTTGATGCTGCGATACGTGTAGCTCGGGCCGCCGGCAGCGGTGATGGCCGCGACCAGTTGGTTCAGGGTCGTGCTGGCATCGACCACGCCGTTGCTGGTGGCGCCGTTGTTGTCTTGAATCTCTTCCAGCGCCAGCACGTCGGGCGATTTGAGATTGTTCACCAAAATGCCGGCCAAATCGCTGAATTTGCTGGCCGGGTCGGTGGGGTCCAGGTTTTCGACGTTGAATGCCGCGATGTCTAGATCGACGCTGCGCCGGGTGCCGAACGAGAACACTTCTTTGCTCAGACCCCCTGCGACTAAGCCGGGCAAAGCCTGCGTCGTGAACAACTTGTAATTGGCGAACGTGTAGCTCATCACGCCCACGGTGGCGCCCGGCAATCGGTCGCCCACGTTGGCGGTGGGCAGTGCTGGTAACAGATCGTTGGCCAGCGTGATGCGCTCCGGGTTGAAGTCGGAAGCGGAGATCACCACGCCGCCCCGCGCCGTGCGCAGGCCGGCACCAGAACCGCCGTCGGCCACGACCGGGAGCTCCAGGGACGTTCCCCCGCTAAACGACGCGGTTGGACCGACGACCAGCGCGTCGTTGACCTGCACGCGCATGGCTTCCAAGCTTTCGTAGAAGTCGAGGCCGTCCGAGCTCGGATCGAAGGTGTTGGCCACGACCTCCACGTCGCCGTTGGCGTCGTCCTCGATCACGTGATTGGGTATCGCGCGCCCGCCGCTGCCGAGGACGATCGGCGCAGGCAACGCATTGCCGCTCGAAATCACCGATTGAGCGGTAATCGTGCCGATTTCGGTGGTGGTCAGATTCGGGTAGGCGCTGCTCGATGGCGCGCAACCCGAGCAACCCGGGCGAAATTCAGTGACGGTCCCGCTGAGCTGAACGTCGTCACCCACGTGCACCGTGGGCGCGCTGCTGGTGAAGACGAATACGGCCTCCGAAGTGGAATCGTCGCTGTCCGGAGCGGGGTCTTGTAGGTAATAGCCGTTGCTATCGAGCGCGGTGACGATCCCGCGCGAGGTGACGGTCGCGCCTTTCAACGGCGATACGTGACTGGCACCCTGAATGGTGTGGATTGCGGTCACGCCCGTGGGCGCGAGAGTCGTGAAGGTGCTCACGTAGTTGGCCGCCATCGGCACGTCGTCGAGATCCGTGATGGCCGAAGCGAGCAGCGTTAGGGTGCAGGTTTCGGCGGGGGCCAACGTCACACTGGGGTCCAGCGTGAAGCTGAGCGCGCCGCCGCTCACGTTCGCGCTCACGCTGCCGCTGCTGCTACACTGAAGCGTGAACCAGGTGCCCGCGGTGTTGACGGGTTCGCTGAACGTCAGCACCAAGTTGCTCTCGGTGGGCACATTGGCCGTACCGTTCGGCGGGCTGATGCTGCTCACCTGAGGCGCCGAATTGCCGCCGGAACAAGGCGCGAGCGGGCTCGCGGCGTTGTGGGGTAGCGGAGCACCCGCGCTAAAATCCGTGTTGTTCGAGTTGCTGTCGATGCAGCCGCCGCCCGCGCGCAGGGCTGCGGTGCTGTTGGTCAGACCGGGTGCCGTGCCCGCGCCCTCGAAGTAATTGGCCGTACCGTAGCCCACGAAGTCGACGATGCTGGCAAGCTGGGCAGCCGAGCAATTCCCCCCGTTGCAAGCGAGCCCTGCGCTGCTGTTCACCAGCGCGACCTTGCCCGCGCTGCCGCTCAGGTTGCTGGTCCCGGTCGCGTTCGGCGTGGGCAGCGCCGCACCCACGGTGCCCGAAGAGGCCAACTGCACCAGGTAATGTTGGCCCGGCTGCAAGGACCCGTTCAAAACGGTCACCCCGTTGGTGGAGAAGTTACCGGTGCCGGTCGCGCTGGCGTATTGGATCGACCAACCTGCGATCGAAACCACGCTCGTTGAGCGATTGAATAGCTCAACGAAGTCGTTCGCATACGGCGCCTGGCTATTGCCACCACCACCGTACACTTGGCTGATGACGATGTCAGGGTTGCTCGTGATGGCCGAGTGCTGAACGGCCACGCCCGCCTCGGGTGCAGGCGACTGACACGCCGCCGAGACCATCGCAATGATTACCGGAGCTACCCGCGTGCGCTTCGCCATGCTGTGCACATATGCACAACCGATCGTGCTCGCGAGCCACACTGCGGCAAACACGGCGTGACTGATGGAGGCAGGATTTTCACCGCTTGTTCACCGAACGAATGCGGGTCAACGCCAGGCGTAAGCAGCCAGCACCCAACCGAACGCGAGCTCCTTGGTCACCGCATTCTTCGCGCCCGCGCGCGACAAGAGCGAGAGCAGGCTCGGCGCATCGAGCTTGCTCGGGTGCAGATCTTTGCGGCTGAAGCCTTGCGCGCGGGCGATCGCTTCCAGTGCGGTATTTTCGATCGCGCGGAGCGAGTGCGACGCATAATTCGGCGTGGTCAGGAACAATAGGCCGCCCGGTTTGAGCACGCGCAGTGCATCCTGCAACCAAGGCAAAGGGTCGACCAGGTGCTCTACGACGTCCATCGATACCACTGCGTCGAAGTGTTCACTCGGGTAGGGCAGTGGCGCCCCCGGGGTCAGCACATCCGTACCGGCCAGCGCGGCGCCGTGGATTTCGCGCGCGACCGTGAGCGCGCGTGGGTCGATGTCGCACAACGTGAAGCGCTTATGCAGCGCGGGCAGCGTGGAGAGTTCGAAGAACGGACCCGAGCCCAGATTGAGCACCTCGGCGCCGACCGAAGCGGACAGCGCGCTCGCCAGCTCGCGGACGATCGGCTGGTGATACAGACGCCAGGGGAAGCGTAGCTTGAAGCGGTGGTTCGAGAAGTAGTCGACGGCCTCGCTCATCCTTGCTCCGGGCGCCGAGCAACGAGCAGATACTCCGCCGTGGGCGAGTCATCGGAGCGGTCCATGATCGCGCGAATCAGCTCGTATACCGGCCGCGCAAACAGCTTGCGAGCATTGGGGAAGTTGGTCCAGCGCGTCGTGAGGCGTTTGTTCAAGAGACCCGCCAGAGAGGGCACTAGGAAGGCCTCGAAGGCGACCGTGGTGGCCGTCGAGAGCACGGGCTCGATCTCCACCACCTCGAGCCCCGATTGCTCGACCACGTTCCGCCAGCCGCGTTCGTCGTACAGGTGGTGGTGCTTGAACACGTGATCGATCGAGCTTTCGATGCGTGTGCCGAGCGCGGGCGCGCCTAGCTCCGTGAGCACGCGCGCGCTCGTCAAGTGAGTCGCCCAGCCCTTACTCGGCACGAACAAGTAAGCGAGCCCGCCGGGCCGCAACGAGCGCAAGATATTCTTCAGCGCGAGATCGATGCGCGGCACGTGTTCGAGCGAGCAATTGGCGACGCACGTCGCAAAAAACCTCTCCGGTAGCGTCACCTGCGTAACGTCACCGAGGATCACTTGCGTGTAGGCTTTGCTGGCCGCGGCCCAGCGGCCCTCGGCGGCGTCGATGTCGATCCCCCACACATCTACGTCGTCGAAGGCCATGCGCGCGAACAGGCCGTCACCACAGCCCACGTCGAGCACCGGACCCGGACAGGCATAGCGGCGCATCACCGATAGCCGAGCGCACTCCTTGATGCATAGCGCAGCGGGCGTGTGCGGAAAGTAGCGCTTGAAGTCTTCGAGCGTGACTTCAGGCCCAGTCTGGGCCGCTTGCCGGGTGTCTCGGGCGACGTCTGCCAAACGATTGTTCACGCTGTTCCTTTTCCGAAGTGATGCCGCTCGTCGCAATTCAGCGCCGAGCGTAGGCCCACCAGTCTTGCTCATGAAATACCAAACTCATTTGCTCGGCTTGCGCGTCGAATAGCTCGGCCGAGCGCTCCAGGGCGCTGTGCACCAAGAAGCAATGGTAGCCACCGAGCTCTTCGGCTGCACTGAACCACTCGGGGTGCCACTCTGCGCCCCTGTCCATGGTCGGCACGATGTCCGGGTGGTAGCGGACCACGCTGGTTGGGTACATCGCAAACGAATAGCCCTGGTAGCCGCCCTTTTCGGGCACGTAATACGCGGATAGGTGAAGCATGGCCGGTAGCCCCGGGAATGCTTCGCTACCGCGATCGAAGATCAGCGGCCGAATGTACAGACCGGCCGGCATGCGCGCGATGAAGTCTGCGATCGGCTGAGTTTCGCGGGCGAATTGCCGTAGGCGGATCGCGAACAAGCAAAACCAGGCCGCGGTCGCGAAGGCGATGAAGCCATCGAAGTAGGGTGAGCGCGAGCGCGTGTTCGGTTGGAAGGCGAGCAGAACCGTAGGCACCAAGAACGCCGCGAAGCGCGGATGAAGCGGCGTGAAGCCGCCCAGGCTGAGCGGGAACAGGCAGTAGCCGAGCAGCATCACGAGCAACGGTAGAAAACGCTCGGGTTCGCGGCTCGGGCGACCGAGCGAGAACGCCACGATACCGAGAAAGATTAGCCCGAGTGCGCTCGCGGCGTGGTCTGCACCGGAGGACGCAAGCAGCAGGCCCGGCACCTGGACCAGCTCCCAGAAGCGCGGATCCCAGATCGTGAGGCCGATGCTGCGCGCCGAGGATCCGGGGACGAGCCAGACCAACATCAGCAGCGCGGGCGCCAGCAGGGGTGCACCACGCGAGATCAGCGAGCCCCCGCCGCGAAGCAGCAGGGGGGCGACGAGCACTACCGTGAGCCCGAGCGCAAAGCCGTGCGTGGCGAGCGTGGCGCACAACGCGGCACCAAGCAAAAGACCAGACATGAGTGAGGGGTGCGCGCGATGGCGCAGCGCCAGGCACGTCGCGCCGAGGCCGAACGGTAGCGCGCCGACGAAGCTGATGAAGCCGAAGTAAAAGCCGTAACCCATCCCCAGCGGCAGCCCGAGCAAGCCGAGCCAGCGCGCATGCCCGAGCGAACGCACGAGCCAATCGAACGCAGCCCAATGCCCGACGACGGATAGCCAGACCACGAGCTTCAACGCCGGCACGACGCCGACCAGGCTCGCGAGCCCGCGGGCGAGGGCGTAGGCACCCAGGTAGGGGGTGCGCAGGTTCAGCTCGAACCGCTGAAACTCTGCCCACTTGGGGTCGTTCAAATGCAGCCAAATGCTGATCTGCGCGGCGTGCTGCGGCAGATCCACCATGGGCAGATAGGGCACCAAAAAGAAGGCCACGAGCAGCAGCGCGCTGAACGCGAGCGCGCCTACCCGAGGCGCGTCGGCGCCGAACGTCCAAGCCATGTCGCCTTCGGGACTGTGCCTGCTCATGCCGGGGCGCAGTGTTACATGCCCGCGACTTTCCGGCGACGGTTCAGGTTCGCCAAGTGGCCGGGATGGCAACGAAGTCACGAATTCGAAACCTAGCTGTCGTCTGCTAGCGATCTCCCCGCGATACAGCGCCCAGCGATGAACACCGAACCGACCGCCACCCCTGAAACCGCGTTCGCTGGAGTTGCAAGTTCGCTCGTGCAACTCGAGCGTGAGCTGCGCGAGCTGGAGGGGGAGATGAGCTCGGCGATTGAAGCCGTGCCGACCACGCATCGCGAGAGCGCGCGGAACTTGGTGCACTATGTAGCGCTGCGCCAGCGCGATCTGCGCGCGCTGCAGTCAGAGCTCGCTCAGCGTGGGCTGTCGTCGCTCGGCCGCTCGGAGAGTTGCGTGCTGGGCGGCCTGCTGCAGGTGTCGGCGCGTGCGCATGAGTCGTTGCTGGTTCAGGAGCAGGGCGATCGAGCCGAACTCGAGCTTCTCGGCGAACGCTGTCGAGCAGCGTTTTCCTGGCCCTCTGCGCAGGAGCTATTGCACGCGCACACGGTAGATATGTTCGGACCACGGCCCAGCGATCGGCACGTTTACGTGATGGTCACGGCGCCCTCGGCCGAGGAGGCCGATCGCGAGTGGATGGTGCGCCTGCTCGAAGCCGGCATGAACGTGCTGCGCATCAATTGCGCGCACGAAACGGAAGCCGAGTGGGGGCGGATCATCGATGCGCTGCAACGCGCGCGCGAAATGACCGGAAAGCCCTGCCGGGTGCTGATGGATCTAGCAGGGCCGAAGATTCGCACCGGCGCGATCAAGACCAAGCGCCGAGTCGCCACGTGGAAGCCGCAGCGAGACGACATCGGCAAGGCAACCGCGCCCGCTCGGGTGATCATTCGCCGTGCCTTGGCGGCCCCCATCGAGGGCGAGCCCGCGACACTGCTGATCGGCGACAAGGATTTTGCGAAGCTGCGCGTGGCCGACGAGCTCCGCTTTCGAGACGCGCGCGACAAGTCGCGAACCCTGGTCGTCGAAGAGCTCGACTCCGAGCAAGCGGTCGCGTCTGCGCTCGAGCGCGCTTACGTTCTGGGCGAAGCCGACGCTCAGGTGCGTCGTAACAAGAAGCACAAGGAGGACGTGACGCTTGCGGTCGGCGAAGCGACGGACGTCGCGATCGACGTTCGGGCCGGCGATTCTTTGCTGCTGACCAAGCGCGATGTCGCGGGGTCGGCGCCCGAGCGAGACCACAAGGGGCGCGTCGAGACGCCCGGAGTCGTCACTTGCACGCTGCCGGAGGCGCTCGAGCACCTGGAGGTGGGACACCGCGTGTTGTTCGACGACGGCAAGATCCACGCGGTCGTCGAACGCGTCAAGAACTCGGGAGATTTTTCGCTGCGCGTGGTGCGCACGGATCGTCCCGTCAGCAAGCTGCGTGCGGAGAAGGGCATCAACTTGCCCGACACCCGGATCACCGTTCCCGCGCTCTCGAACGAGGATCGGCGGGCTTTGGCGTTCGTCGTGACTCGGGCCGACGCGGTGAGCCTGTCGTTCGTGCGCAACGTGGAGGATGTGCGTGCTCTGCACGAAGAGCTCGCGCGGCTCGACGCAAGCCCCGCACTCGGTGTCGTGCTCAAAATCGAGACGCGCGCGGGTTTCGAGAATCTTGCCAGCCTCTTGCTCGAGGGTTTACGCCGACCGCCGCTGAGCGTGATGATTGCGAGGGGCGATCTGGCCGTCGAAGTCGGCTTCGAGCGGCTCGCCGAGTTGCAAGACGAGATCCTCTGGTTGTGCGAGGCCGCGCACGTGCCCGCGATTTGGGCGACTCAGGTGCTGGATACGCTGGCGCGTACCGGTGTCCCTTCACGCGCGGAAGTGACCGACGCTTCCGCGAGCGTAGCCGCCGAGTGCGTGATGCTGAACAAGGGCACGTTCATCCACGAAGCGGTGTCCGTCTTGTCCGGGATCTTGCGGCGGATGGAGAATCACCGTCACAAGAAGCGCAGTCTGTTTCGAAAGCTGGAAGTGTCCACCTTCCAGCGTCGCGAGCCCGCCTCTGATTCGTCTCGGACATGACTTCGTCAGTGCACTGAGCACCACACACCAGGGAGTTTCCTTGGTTGACTCCGTGTTGGCGTTACCAAGCTCGGCCCAATGCGGCGCCCGCTGGCGTCTGATCGGCCAACGAGTGATGTTTGGTCAGCGAGTGAATCACTTGGGGGCAAGCAGCGAAGCCTCGACGCCCCGCGCAGGCGCCGCGGGACTTGCTCCGGATGCTATCACGGGCGCAGCGAAAGCTTGAGCCGTGCCAGCATTGCCGGACCTACGTCGAAAGCACCTCTCGCACCCGGCGCAGCAGCGAAAGCGGGGTGATCGGCTTGGGTAGGAATGCGAGTGCCGGATCGAGCACCCCGTGGTGCATGATGGCGTCTTCGGCGTAGCCCGACACGTACAGCACCTTCATTTCGGGCCGCGTGGAGCCGATGCGTTCGGCCAATTCACGACCGCTCATGCGCGGCATCACGACGTCCGTGAGCAGCAATTGGATCTTGGCCGTGAACTTCTCGCTCAATAAGAAGGCTTCGCCGCCATTTTGTGCGTCGAGCACGGTGTACCCGTTGCGCCGCAGAATCGCACAGTTCACCGCCCGGACCTGTTCGTCGTCCTCGACGAGCAAAATCGTCTCCGACCCCTGCAGGCCCGCTTGGAGCGGCGCGAGCGAATGATGAGCCTGGACCTGGCGATCCGTGCACGGCAGGTAGATTTTGAACGTCGTCCCCACGCCTGGCTCGCTGTAGACGTAGATGTGCCCGCGGCTCTGCTTCACGATCCCGAACACGGTGGCTAGCCCGAGGCCGGTTCCTTTGCCCGTCTCTTTGGTGGTGAAGAATGGTTCGAAAATGCGCTCGCGCGTCGCGCTGTCCATACCGCAGCCGGTGTCGGTCACGGCCAGCATCACGTGCGCGCCGGGGACCACGCCCGGGTGGCTCGCGGCGTAGGTCTCGTCGAACTCGCAATTGCCGGTCTCTAGCGTCAGCTTTCCGCCCACCGGCATTGCATCTCGTGCGTTGACCGCCAGGTTCATCACAATTTGCCCTACCTGGCCGAGATCCGCGTGCACGTTGTGCACCGGACGAGCCGTGAGCAGCGACAGCTCGATGTCCTCACCGAGCAGGCGCCGGAGCATCTTTTCCATGTCCAGCAGCACGTGGTTCAGGTTCAGCACCTTGGGCTGGAGCACCTGTTGGCGACTGAAGGCGAGCAGCTGCTGGGTGAGCTCCGTCGCCCGCTCGCCAGCGCGTCGCACCTGCAAGATGTCGTCGCGAATGCGTTCACCGGGCGCCAGCTCCTCCAGAACGAGCGTGGTGTAGCTCAGGATTACGGTCAGCAAGTTGTTGAAGTCGTGCGCGATTCCCCCTGCGAGTCGCCCCACCGCTTCCAGCTTTTGGGCCTGCCGCAGCTGTTCCTCGGTGCTCCGCAGCCGTTCGGCGACAGCCTCGCGCGCGGCGATGTCTTGCTGCAATGCTCGATTGCTCTCCTCCAGCTGCAGGCTCTTCTCCTCGAGTTTTCGGATCAGGGTCTGGCTGTATTCTTGGAGCAGCTCTTCTTGGTTGCCGCTCGGACCCTGGCTGTGGGCAGGGAGCGCCGCTGCGCTGTGGGCTAGAACGGCCTCGAGCCGCACCAGAAATTCGTCCGGTTCCGTGGGTTTGAGGATGAAGGCGTCGGCACCCAGGCTGAGCGCCAGTCGCTCGTCTTCCGGTTCCGTGTAGGTCGCCGTGTACACGATGAATGGCTTCGATTTGAGGTGCGCGTCAGCCTTCCAATGGCGGAGCAGCGTGTAACCGTCCATCACGGGCATCAGGAGATCCGAGATCACGACGTCCGGCGGCGATTGACGGGCCATGGTCAGGGCTTCGGCGCCATGGCGCGCGGAGCTGACCTCGCAGCCGTGGGCGCCGAGCAACGCGCGCAGGTAGTAGAGATTCTCTTCCTTGTCGTCGACGATCAGCACGCGCTTCATGGCGCCTTCCCGCGCGCACCGTGCAACGCACGTTCCACCTCGGCCACGAACGTGTCCGGGTTGATCGGTTTCTCGATGTAGCCCGTGCAGCCGGCCTCCAAGGCCTTTTCCCGATCGCCCGGCATGGCGTAGGAGGTCACAGCGACGATCGGGGTGGCGCGTAGGGCCTCGTTCTGGCGTAGCGCGCGGGCCACGGCATAGCCGTCCATCGTTGGCAGTTGGATATCGAGCAACACCAGCGTTGGTGTCGAGCTGCGCGCGGCTTCGATACCGCGCGCGCCATCGGCGCAGGCACGGACCGTGTAGCCGCTGCGCTCCAGCAGGAACGTCACCAGGTAGCGGTTCTGTTCGTTGTCTTCGATCAACAGTATCGAGCGGCTCATGGCTCGAGCAGCCTGTCTAGCGGCAATGTTGCGTTGAACGAGCTGCCCTGCCCGAGCGTGCTCTCGGCGACAATCGTTCCGCCGAGCAAGCCCGTGAGGCGCCGACAGATGGCGAGCCCGAGGCCCGTGCCTTCGTGCTGGCGTTGCAAGCCCGAGTCGATCTGCCGGAAGGGCTGGAACAAGGACGATAGATCCTCTTGTCGCATGCCGATGCCGGTGTCCGATACTCGCAGGCGCACCGCGGGCACCGCGCTCCCCGTGCCACGCACGTCGAAGTCGTCGATCAGCTCGACCGTGAGCGTCACTCCACCCCGCTCGGTGAACTTGATTGCGTTGTTCAACAAGTTGAGCAGCACCTGTTCGACTCGCCTCTGGTCACTCAGCATCGCCGGCAACGACCTCGGTTCGACGACGCGCAAGGAGAGCCCCTTCTTCTCGGCGAGAGGCATTACGGATCCAGTGACGCGCGCGATCGAGGCGTGCAAGTCGAACGCCGAACAGCGGACCTCGAGCTGCCCTGCCTCGATCTTGGAGATGTCGAGGACATCGTTGATCAGATCCAACAGGTGCCGCGCGCTGCCTTGCACCATGCCCAACTGCTTGGATTGCTCCGAGTTGAGCGGCCCCGCCATGCCCTTCAAAACGATGCCCGTAAAGCCGAGGATCGAGTTCAGTGGCGTGCGAAGCTCGTGCGACATGGTCGCGAGAAAAGCAGACTTGACGCGATCCGCCGCCTCTGCACGCTCCTTCGCGGCATCGAGGTCGCGCGTTCGCTCCTGCACCTTGCGCTCGAGGCTTTCATTCAATTCACGCAGCGCCCGCTCCGCCCGCCGCCGCTCGCTGATGTCGACGGAGAGCACGAAGATCCCCTCGGGCACGGGCTGCGCCCGCACGTCGAACCAACCTTTGTGTCCGTCGGTGAACTCGAACTCGGTCTCCGCATGCACGGCGACGCGATCGTCCATGCAACGGCGCAGCATCGCGAACACATTGCTCGCTTCGATCCCGGGCCATGACTCGGGCATGGTGCGACCCAACAGCTCTACGTTCGGTCTGCGGTTCTGCAGGGACGCGGCTGGATTGAGATACAGGTATCGCCAATCGAAGCCGATCAGCTGGCATCCCTCCAGAATGGTGTCGAGGGTCGAGCGGTAGCGCTCCTCGGTTTTCTTGAGCGCGTCTTCGGCGCGCTTGCGCTCGGCAATGTCTACACCCACCCCGACCAGGCGCAGTGCGCCGTCGAACTCGATGCGCTTGCCCGTGAAGAAGTGAGGCGTGAGCTTGCCTTGCTTCGAGCGCAACGACGCTTCGACGGTCGCTTCTCCCTTCTCGAACACTTCGCCGATTCTCTCCTCGAGCAACGCTCTCTCCTCCGCAGGGAAGAAATCGAGCGGGTGCATGGTCGCGATCTCTTGCGCCGAATAACCCGAGACTCGCTCGAAGTTGATGTTCCAGCGCAAAAAGTGCCCGTGCTCATCGTACAGGTAGAAGATCCCCGGCATCGCCTCGATCAGCCCGCTGGCGAAGCCCTGCTCGTCTTTCACAATCGCCTCTAGACGATTGGCCAGCTCGACCTCTACGCCCTGCACCCTGGACATTCGTCACAGCTTGCCAGCTTCCGAGCGCGGATCCTTGGAGATTTTAGGGCGCGTCTCAAAAAGGTCGGCAAGGCCAGGCGTCGTCTCGAGTTTCGCGCGCGGCGAAGTCGGCTTTCGCCAGGGCCTCGGGCTTTATTCAGCGCGGTGCTTTCCGTTCTACGCTACCCTGGCAGGGTGAAATTGTCAGGCTGGTCAGCGCGAGCCTGTTGGTCGGCCCCGATCTTGCTGACGCTATCGCTCTGCGGTGCGAACTCGGCGTATGCGCAAAATGGCGAGCGGACGGCGGACGAAGTCGAGCATTCGAATCAGCAGCGGGCAGAGGCTCTGTACAAAGAAGGCGCGCTGCTCTTGGGTGCCGGAAGGTACTGGGAAGCCGAGGCTCGCTTTCAGGAAAGCCTCAAGCTGCTCAGAGGGCGCGGTACACTGCTGAACCTCGCCATTTGTCACGAGAATCTCGGGCGGCTTGCCAGCGCTTGGCGCGAGTTGAAATCGCTCGAGCAGGAGTCGGCCGCCGCCGGCGATACGGCGCGAGTAGAGGTCGCGCGCGAACACCTCGCGTGGATCGAACCGCAGCTTTCGTACCTGAGCGTCAGCGTGGCGCCCGAGGCACAGGTTGCTGGCTTTCAAGTCGCGCTCGACGGTGAACCGGTGTCCGCGTTCGGTGTCATGTTTCCCGTCGATCCCGGGCGCCACCAACTGCGAGCCAGCGCGCCGCACAAGAAGGATTGGAGCGCTGAGCTGAGCTTCCAGACTGGCAATCAGCCGCAAAGTGTGACGATCCCGAGCCTGGATGATGCGGAAGTAGTGCTGATCGCCCCCCCGCCGCAAATTCCTAGCCAGGCTGCGGTGCCCCTGCTTCACCCACTCCCCGAATCGCCGCCGAAGGCCGACTACTCGGGCGTGTACATCGCAGGTGCGGCGACAGTCACGCTCACCGCGGGCGCGGTCGTCTCGGCGATCCTCTACTACGATCGTCGAGCTGCCTATCACGACGCGATCAGTGACCCTGACTCTTTCAGCTCAGAGGAACAGAGCGCGCGCCGAGCTTCTGCGGAGAAGATGGCTTGGATCAACGGCACGCTGATCGTTTCTGCGAGCATCGGCGCGGCCGTAACCGGGTTCTTGTGGTACCGCGCGGCGCACGCAAGCAAGGCTCGCATCGCCGATCGCGCGTGGCTCGGGCCGTTGGTCGTCAGCTCGGGCGCGGGATTGCAAACCGGGGCGAGCTTTTAGCGCGACTCCGTTCAGATCAACCCGCGTGAGGGTTCATTGCGGCTGGTTTTTGGGATCGGCCGTGGACGACGGCCTGGGCGGGCCTGGCAAGACCACGCCCCCGTTGCCAGGCTTTCTCGGTGCACTCGCCGCCGCCGCGGCACTGCGGACTGGTTGCGCTCGAGCATCGGGCTTGCGGTCTTTGAAATCCGGCGCGCTCGACACCGTGCTCGGTGCTGGCGGTGCCTCGAACGTGGGGGCGACTTCCATCGCGTTGGGCGGAGCCTGAGTTTTCGGCTTTTTGTCGTTGCTTGCCGGCCCCGACTCGCTAGGCCTTTGGATTCGGCCGGTCGCGCTGGCTGCGGCACTGCCAGCTTCATAGTGCGCGCGAACCCCGCGCACGACGAACCAGTAGAACAGCGCCGCGAGCACCGCCACCAGCGCCAACGCCTTCACACCGAAGGTGCGCTGCACGACGGGCACGCCCCGCGAATCCAGCATGTGCGTGCTCGATGCCCCCGCGAGTGAGCTACGGCCCGAGACCAAAGTGGGCGCTTGAATGTAACGCAATGGGCTCGGCGACTCGACGGTATCGTTCACCGGAGTCGGGGTCGGAATCGGCGCGGTGGCCAGAGCCGGAGTCGGCGTAGTCCGCGCGATGCCCTCGATGCGCAGTACGAGCGCCTCCGAATTCGGACTCGCCATCGGGAGCAATGCCCTGGCCAATTCCGCGGCATTGGCGAAACGGCGCTCGGGGTCGCGGTTGAGACAACGCAGGACCACCGCCATCAGTTCTTCCGGCATTTTGCGGCGCTGCTCGACGCTGATCTCGGGCACCGTGTCGCTCAACAAAGACGCCAAAATGGCGACCGGCGTGTCGCCGTGAAACGGGCGCTCACCCAAGACGAGTTCGTACAGCACGACCCCGAGCGACCAAATGTCACTTCGCGCGTCGGCCACTTTGGGCGCCCTAGCCTGCTCGGGCGACATGTAGTGCGGCGAGCCCAGCAAACGGTGGCTCATCGTCAAACTGTCTGCGGGCGCCACATTGGGATCGTCCAATGCCTTCGAGATCCCGAAGTCCAACACCTTGATCAGCGGCGTGCCGTCGGTCTTACGAGTCAGGAAAAGGTTCGAAGGCTTGAGGTCGCGATGCACGATCCCGAGCGCGTGCGCGGTCGCGAGCGCCTCGCAGATCTGCAGCATGAACCCAACCGCCTCCGAGCTCGGCACGAAGCGCTCCGCGATTTCCGTCGCGAGATCACGCCCCGAGAGCAGCTCCATGACGATGAACGGCGCACCCTCGTGCTCGCCCACATCGAGCACCTGCGCGACGTGCTCACTGCGAATGCGAAAGGCGGCCCGCGCCTCGCGCAGAAAACGAGCCACCGCGTCCGGATCGCTCGCCAGCTCCGGAACCATGAACTTGATCGCGACGCTCTCACTCAGCTGCTCGTGGAACGCCTGCACCACGTAGCCCATGCCACCGCGGCCGAGGACCCGCTCGACGCGGTACTTGCCCGCGATTCTTGCGCCAACCTCGATCACAACCCCCGGTATAACACGGGGGCATGGGCCGGTCCCGAGGCCGGCGTGTGGCGTTAGTCCGCGCTAATTCCCGCAGCGGGATAGGCAGACGGTCTGCGCGGGATCCGCACACTCGAGCACGAGATCGGTTTCGTAGTCGAAGCCCGGGCTGGGGGCTACGCCTGGCAGCCATCGGTCGCAATGCTCACCTTTATTGCCTCGATTCGGGTGACCGTAGAGGTCTCCAGGCGGGACCGGGCCAGAGCTGGTGCTGTAGAGAGACATCTGATGCACGAAGTCCGGCGGACACCACGGGTCATTTGTCGGGCTGGCGGAGCACGTCGTGGTGGTGCGATCTCGGTACCAAGATGCCGGGTCCGCGACCAACTGGTTGCCCGCAGCTGAGACGACGAAGCCAGGCAGAAACGCTGCGCACTGCGCCGCGCAAACGGCCGGGTCGTCACACGCCGAGTTAGCCTGTGGGTAGGCGATTTCGTAGATGATGCTGCTCTTGGCGGGGACTCGGATGTTCACGAAGCGCTGATCCGGCCCGGGTTTCAAATTCGCACGCGCTTTTTCGGCTGATGGAGCGTAGGGAAACTTCGGCTGCATCTTACCCAATTGCTTCGATGTCCCGCTTTCGCCTTCGCCAACCACGGCGGTTGCCGTCCAATTCGGGCAGTTGTTCCCCAGCTTCGTGCGCGCGAACAAATCTTCCCAGAGCTTGTAACGACCAGCTAAGCATTGCTGAAAGCCCGGCAACGCCTTGTGAAACGTCTGGAGCTGAAGGAGCTTCTTCACCTTCTCGAGGCCCTCTGGTCCGTCCTTGCAATTGCTGAATTTGTTTTCTAGGGCTTGGTTGTCATTCACGTAGAATGAATCCGGGCCGATCGTTCCAGTGCAGCTAACGGTGGCTTGCGCTAGGAGTGCTGTCAGACCGAAATAGCCTTCACAGGGGTCGCCCGGTGGCTGCGTGACAGCGGCGTGTTCGGCGTGGCAGGCGCTGCTGCCAATGCACAGCACCAAGGAACCTAAGACCTGCAACGTTTTGGTGTTCATTCTATCCTTTGCTGACTAAACAGCCGTTTCCGCGAGCCGGCAAGTGGACTTGGGGGGATGCTAAAAATCACTATCGCGGCCAATCCGAGAGCCAAAGCATTTTGAGGCCGTGCCGGCACCTGGAGTTTGAAGTAGCGTTACGAGCATGTTGCGGACCGCTTTGCTGGCTTCGGCAGTGCTTTGGGCGTGCGGTGGAGGCACGCAGCACCACGCTGACACGAGACCCGACGGATCCAGCGCCGGCATGTCCACAGGAGGCATGGGTGAAGCGGGCGAGGCCGGGGCGGCTATGCAGGATGAAGCGGGCTCGACCGGCTCGTTTGGCGGAGCCAAGGGGCATGTTATCGATGGTGGCTCATTCTCCGTAGCGGGTAGGATCAACTTAAGCGTAGGCGGCGTAGGCGGCGTAGGCGGCGTAGGCGGCGCGGGCGGCGTGGGCGGCGCGGGCGGCGTGGGCGGGAGCGCCGGTTTGGGCGCGTCCTCAGGCGGTGATGCCGCGGGTGCCGCTGGGGCGGATGACCCCGCGCGCTTGTGCGCGCTCGCGACGCTGGACGGGCACGATCCGTCTGATCAGTCAGCACTCATTGCTTCCAGTTACTGGCAGATTCTCGTCACCGAGTGCCGTTACGCTGGATTGAACTGTGGCGTCGACTCCAACACACAAGCCCTGTTGTTGAACACTTTGCGCCAGTACGGTCCGCAGCTTTGGCATTGCGATGGCTTGGTTGCACACGACTTCCGACTCGTTTACCAGGGGCGCACGGTGACTCAGTTCGACGGCGAAGCGCTGATCGATTTGTACGTGACGCTCACGATGAGGAAGTTACTGCTATCCGACAGTGACGCGGCAGGCCTTCGAAAGCAGTTGCTTGCCCTGATGGCAACATCGACCGCACTCTTGGCTGATTCCTCGTCGATTTCGCTCTGTTCGGGTGCGTCTTGTCCATCAAGCGGGCCAGCCGGTGGAGCGGGAAACAACGACACCGGTGGCGCAAGTGGCGCGTTGGGGGGCAGCATGAACCAGGGCGGCGCCAATTGACCTCGAAGTATGCGCTTGGCACGAGCTTACTTTTGGCATCGAGCTGCGCTCTGATCGATCCGATCGACGTCAGTCCAACGGCTCACGGCGCGGCGAGTTCGGCGGGCTTCGGTTCGACGATTGCAGGCGCCATGAATGGCTCCAGCGGGAGTGGCGTAGCTGGCACCGCGTCGAATGCGGGCGGCTCGTCAGGTAAGACTTCTGACGAAGTCCCGTGCGTCGTGAACGCGGACTGCGAGTCCAAATCACGTTGTCTCCCCACGGGTGTCTGCGCTTCTCTGATCACCGATACGACGGGACCCTGCCCCAAACTGATAGGCGGAGAGTTTGCAAGTGATCCGAACGCGATCTTTTTCGGGGCCTTCGCCCCTTTGGATCAGGACAGCGTCGAGGCGCAGACCATCTCGGCAATCTACGAAATGGCTGCAGAGGAATTCAACGCCTTGGGTGGCCTCAGGGGCGCATCTGGTGGCCGGCCAAGTCCCTTGGTGGTTACGGTGTGTAACAACTCCGAGGCGAGTACGCCCCAGGCTCTAAGCCACTTGATCAACGACGTGCAGGTCCCAGCGTTGCTCGCTGCAATGGATGCGAACCAACTCCTTGCCGGTTTCAACGCTTATCCAGACACGTTCTTCGTCAGCGCTTTCAACGGATCGAGGGAACTTGCGGACGTGAGCGGAGGGAGATTGTGGACGATGTTGGGGCGTCCTGCGGACTATGCGGATATCTACGCGGCGCTCATGCCGCACGTAGAAGAGTCGGTGCACGCCGACCTGATTCAAAACGGGAACGACCGCAAACTTCGAGTCGCAACAGTGATCGAAGTCGAAAGCGCTTTCGAACTCGAGCTCTCCCGCGCAGTTTTGTCCCGGATCACCGTCAACGGCTCGAGCTTGGCAGACCAGCCGAGCAACTACCTGGGGACCCAGGTAGCCACCGACGGCTCGAATGTGGTGCAGGTCGTCCAAAGCCTGTATGAGTTCTCGCCAGACATTGTCTTTTCGTTTGCCGGGAATTTGTTTACAGCAGGTCACGGCGTGATGAACCGGCTGGACCAGGAGTACTGGCCCGACCAACGGCCGTTTTACGTTCTCTCGCCGGAAAATGCCCAAGCTGGCGCGGACGTCAGCGCCGAGCTGACACGGCTTCGAAAAGCCGACAAAGACAACGTGCATCGCGTGCTGGGGGTCGCGTCCGCAGGACTTCCTCCAGGTATGACCGACGCGCTCAATGCCTTCAAGCTGAACCTCCTGGCTAAGTACCCCGATGCAAGGACGGATTTCGGCAACTACTACGACGCCTTCTATTATTTGGTTGACGCCATGTACGCGAGCCCCCGGCAGGCATTTCGCGATGGCACCCTCAGCGCCGGGGATCTCGCTCGCGGGATGCGGCGTCTGACGAATCTCAGCAAGGCAAAAATCGATGTTGGCCCCAACGGCATTTCTGACATTTTCAGCACATTGAATAGCTCAGATTCCGAGACCCAACTGTACGGCACGATGGGGGCGCCCGACTTCGACCGGACGACAGGAATGCGTCGCGAATCAGGCAGCGTCTTCTGTTTCGACTCGCCCCGCTTGAATATTCAGAACGACGTGATCGCTTATCACCGAGACACCGATCGGCTGCAGCAAGTGGAACACCCGCCTTGCTTGGTCGGCTTTCTCAGCCCATAGCGACAGGTCAACGTTACGTCGAGCAGCTTGGAGCCGCTCGACATTGGGCCTGTCCCAATGCTCCGCTCAGAGCTTGCACTTTCCGGCCACGCATGTCTGAGACATATCGGAGCACACCTGGACGGTGCTCGCGATGCCGAAAAGCGGGCGCGTATCGACATCGGGAAAAGTGTCCGGATCGCAGCCGTCCAGCGGAACGGGCTGTGCGCATCGGCCTGAGTCACCAAGGCCCAGATCGATGCAAACTGTCTTCGTGCCGGTGGTACAGTTGGCGTTCGAAGTACATACTTTGCCCTGGGGCCCGAGCCACTGACTCGCATACGGGATGCAGTCCGCGTTCACTGTGCACTGAGGGGTCCCGCCTGAACCGGAAGAGCCGCCGTTAGACGCGCCGCCGCCAAGGCCGCCAGCACCGGTGCCCGAGGCACCCGCGCTGCTCGCGCCTCCACCGCCATTCGAAGCGTCACTGCCCGAAGAACCGCCATTTCCTGCGCCTCCATTGGAAGAGCCGCCGCTGGTAGAGCTCGCGCCTCCATTGGAAGAGCCCCCCGCATTTGCGCCCGCGCCTCCATTCGTGCTGGCTCCGCCAGTGGCCGGCGTTCCGCCAGTTCCAGCGACTCCAGCCCCAGCGACTCCAGCCCCAGCGACTCCAGCCCCAGCGACTCCAGCTCCAGCGACTCCAGCTCCAGACGTTCCAGCATTCGCGGTGCCGCCATGCCCGCTCGCGCCGCCGTTGGTCGCGCCTGCGCTCGGTGTGCCGCCATTTCCAGCGACTCCACCGCCGGAGGTTCCAGCGTTGGCCGCGCCGCCATGCCCGCTCGCGCCGCCGCCCGGCGCGCCCGCGTTCGGCTCTCCGCCATTGCCCGAGCCCGCATTGCCCGAGCCCGCATTACTCGAGCCTGCATTGCCCGAGCCCGCGTTGCCCGTACCGCCGCGGCCGGCTGTCGGTTTTCGTCCTGCCGTTGCGGTGCTGCCACCTTCATCGGCTTCGCCGGCTTCGCCTAGGCCGCCCTGCCCGGCGACGGGATCGAGCGGGTGATCATTGTCGCTGCACGCCGGAAGTACCGCGCACGCACAGCCGGCACTCAAACCCAAGATCAGCGCTGCATTCGCCAATGATTTCACGAAACCTCCAAAGCTAGGACCCGCGCGCACTTTCCCACGACTCATTCCTGCTCGGCAAGCCGTGAAAGAGTGCGTGGGCAGGAGAAGCAGATGCGGCATTTTCTGCCGAACCTTCACGCTTCTGGCACACGCGTGTAGGTGTCACTCGCTCGGCGCTCAGCCCTGCTCGCATGTCAATGTCCTCGGCGTTGACGGAGCCGAAGCAACCGCACGACGCGCTATTCAAGAAGACGTTTTCGGAGGTCGAGCACGCCGCGGCGGAGTTTCGAGCGGTGTTGCCCGCGGAGCTGGTCTCGCGCACGGACTTTTAACGCTGGCGCTTTCCCCCGGCAGCTACGTGGATGAAGCTTTGTCCGGTTCGCAATCCGATTGCTGGGCTACATCGTTCGCATCCTGGTGCGTTACGTGGATGAAGCGAAGGCGGGCAGTGACAAGTCTGGCGGCGAAGCGTTGCCCTTGCCGGTGGTGGTCCCCGTTGTGCTGCATCACGGGGAGTCTGGCTGGGCGGTCGCAACGCGACTCGAAGATTTGTTCGACCGCCAGTTGGTGGAGGAAGCCGGGCTTTGGGATCTGATCCCGCGGCTCGGTTTCGTGTTGGATGATCTGAGCCACGTGACCGACGAAGAGCTCGAACGACGAGCACTCGGGTTGCTCCCGCTGCTGACACTCTGGGCGCTTCGTGACGCACGCAGTCCCGAACGCCTGGAGCGGTCGTTGGGGCGCTGGGTTGGAGCTATGGCAGAGCTTCTGGGCGCACTCAACGGCCGGGAAGCGCTCTTTTCCGCTATATTGCCGTGGGTTGCCGATGATTCGGTTGCCGCCACTATCAGCAGAGCGCTCGACGCCGCTCAGCCCGAAGTGAAGGATGCCCTGATGACCCTCGCAGAAAAGTGGGAAGCTGACGGTTACGTCAAGGGTTATGCGAAGGGCTATGCCAAGGGTTATGCGAAGGGCTATGCCGAAGATCGCGCTGAAGCTCGCGCCGAAGGTTACACCGAGCTCTTTTGCAAACTACTGACTCTTCGGTTCGGTGGACTGGCGGAGCCCATCGCGCGGCGCATCAGGAGCGCGAGTGAAGTCGAGCGTGATCGGTGGGTCGAGCGATTGCTGACGGCCGACACGCTCGACGCGGTCCTCCGCGACTGACGTCACGCAGGCGGGAACCGCGTGTGGCTCGGAGGTGCGATGCTGGGGCGCGATCGCCCCTCTCGAACTTCATCCACGGCGTCTAGGCGTGTATGTCGGTTGGCCTGCGATGTCGCGAAACGCGCGCTGAAAACCGGCTTATTTCGCGCCTTACCTGCTGACGCACTTGTCCGTACGACGTTATCGGGTGCCCGACAAAACGGCGCTGGTCTCGACTTTCGTAGTTGGTCCCGCGGCGCGGATGTTGGACTCTTGGAGATCACGCCATGCGCAACATTTTCGTCCGCTCATCGACTCGCTTCCTGCATCTACCATCGGCCGCTCGAGTCGTACTGGGCATCGCGCTCTCGGTGGCTTGCTCCGGGGTTCCGCAGGTTCCGTCGACTGGTGACGGGGTTGGCGCTTCGGGCGGCTATGGCGGAACCGCGGGCACGAGCGGCGGCAGCGGCGGGCGCGGCACGATCGATGTGTCGCCGATCGGCGACGCCGGTAGCTCGAACATGGACAATGCGGGCGGGGAGGGTAACACCGACGACGATCCGGTGTGCGGTGACTCCGTTGTGGATTCGAGTGAAGGCTGTGACGACGGCAACGCCAAGAGCGGCGATGGCTGCGACGGCACGTGCAAGGTCGAGCACGGCTACACCTGCGGCAAGCCCGGAGAAGAGTGTACGGCCACGCTCGTCTGCGGTGACGGCGAAGCGGGGCCCGACGAGGCTTGCGACGATGGCAACACGCTGTCCAACGACGGCTGTTCTGCGACTTGCACGGTGGAGAATGGCTTTGCGTGTCCGACTTTTGGTAAAGCGTGTACGCCGACCACGGCTCCCGTGGTCTGTGGCAACGGCACGACCGAGTTTGGTGAGACGTGCGATGACGGAAACACCGTCGCGCTCGACGGCTGTTCCAAGACTTGTCAGACCGAGCCTGGCTACACCTGCAGTGGTGCGACTTGTACGGCCAACGCCGCGTGTGGTGACGGCACGCTGAATAGCGGCGAGCAGTGCGATGACGGCAACAAGGTGCCGGGCGATTGCTGCAACGGCGCGTGCGGCTTGGAATCGAACTGTAAGTGCAGCACGCCTTCCTCGGGCGTGGGCCCGCAGGTATGCGTTTCGACCTTGATCTGCGGTGATGGCGCGGTCACGGGCGACGAGGCTTGTGACGACGGCAATACCGTTGGCGCCGACGGCTGCAGCGCGGATTGTTCGACCGTCGAGGGCGGCTTCACTTGTCCGGCCGCGGGCGGCTCGTGCAGCCCCGCGGTGGTGACTTGTCCGAACGCGAAGATCGACGCGGGCGAAGAATGTGACGACGGCAACTCGGTTGGTAGCGACGGCTGCTCCTCGAATTGCAAGGTAGAAGCGGGCTACACCTGCCCTACGGCGGGTCAAACTTGTGTGCTGAAGGAATTCTGCGGCAACGGCAAAGTCAGCTACACGAGCGGTGAGACCTGCGACGATGGCAACACGACCGCCCTCGACGGCTGTTCGGCCACCTGCAAGATCGAGAGCGGGTCGACTTGTAACAACGCGGTCTCGCCTTCGCTGTGCGTCAAGGAAGTGTGCGGCAACAAGAAGATCGCCGCCGGTGAGACCTGTGACGACGGCAACGCGACCGCCGGTGACGGTTGTTCCGCGACTTGTAAGCTCGAGGCGGGCTACACCTGCCCGGTGCTCGGTTCTGCCTGTCGTACGGTGTGCGGTGACAAGAACACCGTGGTCGGCGTCGAGCAATGCGACGACGGTAACAAGGCCGACAACGATGGTTGCAATTCGCGTTGTCAGCTCGAGCCGGGCTACGTGTGTGACGCCGCGGGTGCTTGTCGTAAGACGGTCTGCGGCGACAAGAATCCGGAAGGCACCGAGCAGTGTGACGACACGGCGACGGGGGCCGTCGATCTGCCGTTCGACGGTTGCTACAAGTGCTTAGTCGAACCTGATTGTTCGACGGGCGCGTGTAAATCTGCCTGCGGAGACGGTCAGCGCTTCTCCGACGAGCAATGCGACGACGGCAACACCTTCAACGGTGACGGCTGTTCCTCGAAGTGTCTGATCGAAGCCGGCTTCAGCTGCATGGATTCTGCCGCAGGCGTGTTGCCCTCGAGCAAGAGCTTGCCTGTCATCGCTCGCGACTTCATCGGCCTCGGCCGGCAGAAGAATTCCTCGCCCACGGACGGCAACTACCACCCAGATTTCAACATGCACTTGGGCGGCGGCATCTACAAGATGGTGAAGACCACGCTGTCTGCGACGGGTAAGCCCGAATGGCGCTGGCTGCCGTACAAGAGCACCGAGGCAAGCGCGCCCGCCAATAAGACGACCTACACGCCGCTCAGCACCGCGATTTGTACCTGCAACGAAAGCGCGCCGGCCGCCTCTTGGGTAACGACGACCGAGACTTGGGCGACGGGAACTGTTGGCAACGCGAATAACCCAGGCAGCAGCAAGAGCATCACGCTCGTTCGCCCGCCGTGTAGCTGTACGGACGCAACCGCCTGCACCTGTGACAACGCAGGCCACATGTACCGCGACGGCGGCGCCGATAACTCCTCGCAGCGCAGGAACCTTTCGAACCCCGCCAACTTCGCGCAGTGGTACACGGACGTGGCGGGCACGAATCTGAGCATTCCTTACACGCTCAACCTGACGCTCACCGACACGCCCACTGCGACCTATTCCAATTTGGGCGACGCGAATTCGACCGCGTTCAATCCCTTGGCGGGCCTGGGTTGGGTTGCGAAAGGCGATGAAACGGCTTCACAGGTTTCGGTTCCCGCCGTGGCGGCCTGCGGCAACAGCGAAACCAGCAACGTTTCCTTTTCGACCGAGACCCACTTCGTGTTCGAGTACAAAGGCGGCGAGCGTTTCGACTTCTCCGGTGACGACGACACCTGGGTGTTCGTGAACAAGATTCTGACCGTTGATTTGGGCGGTTTGCACGGCAAGCAGACCGGCTATTTCATCTTGGATGCCGACACTGACGGCGCGGGAACCGATACCGCGGATGGCAGCGCGACGGCCAACGCCAACGGCTCCTATTACGATGGGACGATCTACTCCACCAGCGCCTCGACGGGAAAACTCGCGCTCGGCTTGGTCGTGGGCAAGGTCTACGAAGTGGTGATGTTTCAGGCCGAACGCAATCAGTGCGGCTCGAACTTCGGCGTCACGCTCAAGAACTTCGGCAAGCCGAAGTCGATCTGCACCTCGAAGTGCGGTGACCCGGTCGTGGCCGCAGACGAGGCCTGCGATCTGGGCGCGGGTGCGAACACCGGCGCTTACGGCGGTTGCAATGCGAACTGCACGCTCGCCCCGTACTGCGGCGACAAGAGCATCAACGGTCCGGAGCAGTGTGACGACGGCGTGAACTCGAACGTGTACGGCAGCATGACCAGCGGTTGTGCACCGGGCTGCAAAGTCGCGCCGTACTGCGGCGACAGCACGGTCGACGTGGCGTACGGCGAAACTTGCGACAAGGGCAGCGCCAACTCGGCTAATGCCTACGGCCCCGGCGCCTGCACCGCGCAATGCCAGCCGGCCGCGTACTGCGGCGACGGCGTGGTGAATGGCACGGAAAACTGCGACGAAGGCCAGAACAACGGTGGCCCGACGAGCAAGTGCGACACCAGCTGCAAAGTGAAATGCGGCAACGGCGTGCTCGACCCCGGTGAGCAGTGCGACAAGGGCACGGCCGGCAACACCGGCGCCTACGGCGGATGCAAATCGACTTGCGTGCTCGCGCCTTACTGCGGTGATGGCGTGAAGCAAGCCAACGAAGGCTGCGACGACGGCAAGAACGACGGCACCTACGGCACCTGCACCGCGACGTGTCAGCTCGGCGCATACTGCGGTGATGGCAAGCTCGACGACGCGGCCGGCGAGCAATGCGACCTCGGCGCGCAGAATCAGGCCAACCCATACGGCAAGAACCTGTGCGCGACGACCTGCAAGCTCGCGCCCTACTGCGGCGACCACTCGGTCAACACCTCATTCAGCGAAATGTGCGATGACGGCGCGCTCAATAGCAACAGCGCCGCGGGCGTGTGCAAGCTCGATTGCTCTGGATACAACTCGCCGCCCTCTACCTGCGGCAATGGCAAGATCGACGCGGGTGAGCAGTGTGATCCCCCAGGTGGCACGTGCGACGCGCGCTGCCGTTACAAGTGCGGCAACGGCATCAAAGACAGCGGCGAAGCTTGCGACAACGGCGTCAACGACGGCTCCTATGGCACCTGCAAGATCGACTGCACGCCGGCCGACTTCTGCGGCGACGGCAGCAAGAATGGTAGCGAGCAATGCGACCTCGGCGCGGGCAACAGCGCCGGCGCCTATGGCGCCGGTAAGTGCACCAATGCTTGCAAAGTCGCGCCGTACTGCGGTGATCACCGCACCAACGGCAACGAGGAATGCGACGGCCAGATCGGTTGCACCGCGAGCTGCCTGTGGGATTCGATCAAGTGAGAACCCGCTAATTCTGTAGGGGGGCGATCGCGATCCAGCGACGCACCCCGCGGCCCGACGGTATTTTACGCGCTGTGCGCTGCAGCGCACAGCGTCGCTGACTCAGAACCGCTGTAGCCACACTTGGAGCGGCGGTTCCTTGCTCCAATCCCACTGCGCCACCACGGCGTCCAGATTGCCGTCGCCGTTGAGATCGCCGAGCCGAACGTGCTGAAAGTTGTTCCCGCCCAATTGCCCATTGGCGGTGAACACTCCGTGTCCGTCGTTCCGAAGCAGTACGCTGGGCTGCCCGGGAGTTACTGAGTACGGGTCGTGATTGCCGGCTACCGCGTCGAGATCTCCGTCGCCATCCAGATCACCCAGCACGATCTCCACGCTGCCCGAGAAGGGGCTACTGCCCAGCGAAAAGTGAGCACGACCGTCGTTCAACCAAACTTGGTCGGGAGGGTTCTGCGCGCCGGCCGCCCCCCAACTGCCGACGAACAAGTCCAAATCTCCGTCGCCATCCAGATCGCCGAGCGCGAGCGAGCGTGAGGCATCGACGCCGAAAGTGCTCACCTCTTTGAACGAGCCGAGCCCGTTGTTCAGCAGCACCGAGCCCCGCTCCTTCGCCGGCGAACCGTCCCAGACGACCGCGACCAGGTCCAGCGTTCCGTCGTTGTCGAGGTCGCCTGCCTGGATGTCGGCGCAGTAAGCAATGGCGAAGGCAACGCTCGTAAAATGTCCACGCCCGTCGTTGACTCGAAGTGCACAGGGCCCGGTCAAACTGTTGACTGCGGTGATCACGTCTTGATCGCCATCGGCGTCGAAATCTCCCGTCACGTAAGCCTCGCCCAACGCCTCCCCTTGGGCGAACACGAACCCGCCTTGATTGAGGAAGACCGAAGACGATGCGATATCCAGATCGCCGTCGCCATCGAGATCAATCAGCAGCGAGCGCGCGTCGGCGGCCAGCGTGCCGCGGCGCGTGAACCTTCCCGCTCCGTCGTTCTCCCAGAGCGCGCTCGGGGCACCCCCATATCGGGTCGAGCTGATCGCGTCGAGATCGCCATCGTGGTCGAGGTCACCGAGCGCGACGTCGCGTCCGCTGTCGAGCGCTTGACCGCTGTCTTCGAATTGCCCGGACGAGCCAGCCCGCACGGATGCGCGATACTGCCAGAGGTGCGGACCGCCGAGCTCGGCGCCCAACCAGCCTGTGACGAGCTCACCGGGAAAGTACGGCACACGCCCCGTCCCAGCGGGCGCGAACGGCACCACCGTCAGGACATTGGGTTCGGTCTGCATCGAAAACGTCACGTCGAGCGGGCCCGCGAACCCGCCCGAGAGCGTCAATTCGGTGTCGCTCACGACCTTTGGTGGACACGAAAGACCCACCCGCACGCGAGTATTCGGGTCAACGTCGTTGGTCGCGTTGGCGGGAGTTACGAACGAAAATTTAGGATCGCTGCAAGCGCCCGCAGTGGCTCCCCCTGCCGTACCACCCACTCCCGCCGCGCCACCCTGCGGGCTTGCTCCACCCTGCGGGTTTGCTCCGGCGCGTCCGGTTAGCCCGGCACTGCCACCGGAACCAGCAACGGCGGGTGCGCCGCCTTGCGCGCTCGGGCCACCGCTGGATCCGCCCGTTGGTGCTGCGCTACGCCCGCCGATCACGGTTGGAAAACCGCCGATCGCCGAGTCGCGGTTGCCGCGCAACTCGGTGCGGCCACCGCAAGCAACCGCCGCGCCCGCCAAGAGCCAGAACAGATCCCGCGCTTGCCTGTGCCCCATCGTACCCGCTCGGTACTAGCAGTTCGACTTGCCCCGTCAACCGGCGGACAAGCGGGGTGATGGGCTTTCGACGGCTTGCATTTCCGTAAGATCCGCCCTAACTCCGGAGTCCTTTTTATCGGGACGAAATGAAAAACGAAAACGCACTCGTTCGGTTTGGAATCGTATCGGTCTTGCTCGGAGGATTCCTGGCATCGGCGTGCGGTGGTCCGTCGACCACGTTCGTCACCTCTTGGCGTTCGCCCAAAGCGGAGCCCGTGCAATTCCGCGGCGAGCCCGTAGCTGCGGTGGTGATGGTAGAGAACGAGATCACGCGACGCCAAGCCGAGGATGTACTCTCGCGCGAGATCACCCACTACGGCGCCAAGGGCGTCTCGATGTACACGATCATGGCGGGCGATCCAGAGAGCGACGAAGCGGCTGCGCGCAAAGCGATCGAAGGCGCGGGCGTAAAGGGCGTGGTCGTGATGCGCCCGAAGGGCAAGCGCTCGAAGACCGAGACCCATGAGTACTACTCGGCGCCCATGTACGGCAGCTACTGGGGCGGCTACTACGGCTACGGCTGGGGTCAGCCCTGGTCGTATGCGCACGGCGGCTTGCCCAGCGCGGGGCCAATGCCACCGTACGGCTACGCGACCGGCTATACGTCCCCGGGGTATTCGACGACGACCACCACCACGACCGAGGTCGTCGTGGTCGAGGTGCTCGTGTTCTCGCTGAAGCAGAACATGCTCGTCTGGGCCGGCGAGAGCGAATCGACGCCCCCCGAGAAGGTAGACGAGTTCGTCACCCAAGTTGCCGCGGCGACCGCCCGAGAGCTCGGCGACAAGGGCTTGCTATCATCGAAGTAAAGGCAGCATTTGCCGTCGAACCGCGGGCGCCGTATCGTACGATCGATGGCTGCGGTCGAAGGCACGAAGATCCCTGTTCGCAGGATGACGCAAGCGACGGATTTCGCGGCGCTCGATTCTGCGGCGGTGTTTCACTTCGTAGTCGTCAGCGCCAGTGATGCCGCTCGCGCGATCGCAGACGAGCTCGAGGCGTATCTGATCGATCGCGCTGAGTCGCTGAACGACTTCAGCGCCAGCGAGCGCCGCGAAAGCGACGAGCGCGCCTTCGCGTTCGTCCGCCAGCTGGAGCAGCTCGGCTGCGTCGTGTGCGCGGGCGTGGATCAGGCGGACCTACGCTTCGACGACGACCCCAGCAGAACACGAGCTTATGACGTGGGCTGCATCGCGGTGTCGAACCGCGCCGACGAAGCTGCGTTTGCGACCGTAACGAACGAGTGATCGCGCTCCGCGCGGTCCGTTCACGTGTCGACATGTTTCCAACGCGCGTGCGCGGTTGTCAGCGCGCGTGAAATGGGTCGATGCTGCGTGTCCGGAGATCATACCCATGCGCTCATCCACCCGATTCAACGCACTGCCCCTTTTGTTCACGATGATCAGCGCGCTGCCTTTGGCAGCCTGTGGCGGCGGTGAGCTTCCGCCCGCGGTCGCACCAGAACCCGTCGCGCCAGCGACTGCGAGCTCGGCGTCGGCGCCGCCACCTGCGCCGGGACCGACGCCCGTGGCCGAGCCAGCGCCCAGCGCGGCAGCCGAAGCGCCACCCGCGCCGAAACCAAAGTTCGATCATCGGCACCCCGCGGTAGCCCTGTTCCTCGGCAGTCTCGACTCACTGGAGCTGACTGCGGAGCAGAAGCCGACCATTGCCGGCATCAAGGCCGACTTTGCCAAACATGGCGAAACCGCCAAGGAGCCGCGCGAAAAGCTGCAGGCGGATGTCGCGGCCGGCGTGAGCGCAGGCAAGCTCGATCAAGCCAAGATCGACGCGGACATTCGCGCCATGAGCGCCGCCGCAGCCGCCGCGCAGACCGCATTGCAAGACGACATGAACCGCTTGCACCAAGCGCTCACGCCCGAACAGCGCAAGAAGCTGATCGAGACCGCGCACGCGAAGGGCAAAGAGATGCACGAGCATGGCATGGCCATGCGTGAGCACGGCAAGGGCGGCGAACACGAGCATGAACACGGCGGCAAGGGCGGTGAGCACGAGCACGGCGGCCCCGGTGACCCGCACGAGCATGGCGGCAAAGGCATGTGGGAAGGCCCGCTCGCCAAGTTGGGTGAAGAGCTGAGCTTGACGCCCGAGCAAGCCGCGAAACTTCGCACCAAGGTCGAGGCGCTGGTGAAAGCTCAGCAAGCCACCATGAGGACTAAAATGGCCGCGACCGAGAAGCACTTCGCCGCAGTCGGCAGCGCGTTCGAGAGCGATAAGTTCGACGCCAAGAAAGCCGGTGTGGGCGCGCCTGCTCCGGACCTCGTGAGCTCGATCGCGAGCGAGCGCGTGCAGTTCGTTCAGGCCGTGCTCTCCGTGCTGACGCCAGAGCAGCGTCCCAAGTTCCTGGCGCACATTCAGGCCCACAACGCCGAGATGGAGTGATCTGCGGTTGGCCTTCGCGGCCGTCATTTGACGCTCTTTCGAGCCGTGTCTATGGCTCTGTCGATGAGGTGGGCAGCAGAATTAGCCGCAACCGGGGGCCGCGCACTGGGGCTCGTCCTTGCCGTGCCGTTCGGTCTGGGTGGTTGCGCACCGAGCGTAACCACCCAGACCGTGAAAAGCCCCGTGCTCGAACGGCGAACGCAAGTGGCAGCCAACGAACCCCTGCTGCGCAGCGAATGGCAGGTCGCGGACGGCCGTGTCGTGGGTCACGTGTCTTGGGGCTCGTGCGTCCGCCAGCGCTCGTGGTCGGTCGAGGAGCAACGCGTCGATCACGTGCGGCCATCCCCGACCGCAGGCATTCTCATGGCGGGGGCGGGTGCGGCGGCGACTGTGGTGGGCCTTGCAACCCACAATAGTCAGCTCACCATCAAGTGCACGGACACCGTCTCGAGCAGTGAGTTTGGAAGCTTCCAGGATTGCCGTGGCGTAGAACCCGACAACACCGGGTCCAACGTTGCGATTTTATCGGGCGCTTTGCTGCTGGTGGTGGGCTCCGTGCTGATTGCAACGCGGCCGAGCGACAAGGTAACGGTGCTCAAGCACGAGCCGCACGCCGAGACATCAGTCTCACCTTGCATCGCTCCCGAAGACCTGTCCGTGATGAGCCTGCTGCTGAAGCTCGGGCCAAACCGCTTCGCGCACATTACGGTCGCCGCTGACGGCGAGGCATCCGCGGACCTGCCCGCCGACGCGCATCTTCCGCGCGGGGCTGATCTGGACATCGTGGTCTATCGCGCGCCGACCGCGTTTGCCGCGACTCTGCCGCGTTGGACAGCGGTGGGCCATGTGCACGTCCCTGATTGAGCTCGCCCGTGATTGAGCTCGGCCCGACTTGCTGAGCGGTGGGGGGCGCATTTCGCGGTATTCGACGCGGTGTGAGGTGCTGTGGGCGACTTGCGATCGCCCATCCTGATATCCTCGAGTGAGCGTGAATGAGCTAGCCTTTTTCAGGGTGAAGGCAAACGATCTGCGAGGCGTGCTTTTGACGGTTGGGCTCGGGCTGAGTGCGGCGAGCGCGGCCTGTCACGACGCGCGCTCGAAGGCGGATACGCCGAAGGCGGCGGCGGGAGGAGCGATCTTGAACGGCGAGCCACGACAGGGAGCAAAGGCGGGCGCGGGTGGCGATGCCCTGGCATCGGGCGCGGGTGCGGGCGCTGCGTCGGAGCCGGCTATCAGCGCTGAATTGCCGCAGGGCATCCAGCGCGTCGCGACCGAGCAAGTTCCGGCAAGCTCCTCGAGCGCCGCGGTGAAGGCGAACAACGAGTTCGGGACCGCGCTGTTTGCTGCGCTGAGAGAGGACGCGGCGGGTAGGAATTTCTTGATCTCGCCGATCAGCGCTTCGTTCGCGCTGGGCATGACATACGCCGGCGCGCGCGGGCAGACGCGCACGGAGGTGGCGCGCGCGTTACATTTGGGGGCGCTGTCGGGGGAACAGCTATTGCAAGGTCAAAACGCCTTGAGTCAAACGCTCGGCCAGCGCGGCAGATTCGCGTTCGAGCAGGCGCAGGCGAATTCCTTCGGTTCCCAGCCGCCCCCAGCGGCGAGTGACTATTCGCTCGAGATCGTCAATTCGCTGTGGGGCCAAGCGAGTTACCCTTGGGAAGGGTCGTTCTTGAAGACCCTCGCCGAAAACTATGGCGCGGCTTTGTTCAAGCGAGACTTCGTGCGCAAGCCGCAGCCGACGCGGCTCGAGATCAATCGTTGGGTCAGCGCGCACACCAAGGACAAGATCAATGATCTGCTGCCCGAACCGGCGATCACGCAGGACACACGGCTGGTCTTGGTCAATGCGCTGCATTTGAAGCTGCCTTGGGAGACCGAGTTCAAGCAATCGGCCACCGAACCCGGGCCGTTCCGATGCTCGAATCTCAAAGACGTGCCCATGGAAGTGACGGTGCCGTTCATGCACCGCCAAGCCAGATTCGCTTATCGCGACGACGGCTCGGCTCAAATCGTGGGGCTGCCGCTCAGCTCGAAGCGCCTATGGGTGATCGTCGTGTTGCCACACGTCGGCGTTTCGCTGTCGGCCTACGAGCGATCGTTGCGTGCCGACGCGCCCGCCTTGGCCGTGCCCCCGAAGGAAGAACTCGTCGCGCTCGCGCTGCCCAAGGTGACGTTTACGTCGCCCTCGTTCTCGCTGGCTCACGCGCTCGCTCGCTTGGGTATGGTGCAAGCTTTCGACTCGAAGCTCGCGAACTTCGAAGGCATGTGCAAAGTGCAGCCGGGCGAAGTGCCGCTATACGTCGGGGACGTGGTGCAGAAGACGATGATCGCCATGCAAGAGACCGGCATCGAGGCCGCCGCGGCCACGGCCGTCGTCATGATGGCAGGTTCCGCACGGTTGCCGGAGAAGCAGCCCGTGCCCATCCCGATGATCGTAAATCGGCCGTATTTGCTGGCGATTGTCGATCAGCCGACGGGTGCGCTGTTGATGCTCGGGCACATCGAGCAGCCGAAGTCGGAGTGAAGCCGTTGGGCGTGGTCGTGTTCGACTTCGACGGCACGTTGGTGAGCCGTGATTCGTTTCTGGATTTTTCGGTGCGCTATTGTTTGCGACGGCCAGCTCGGTTGTTGCTGATCCTACTGCTGCTGCCATTGACCGCGCTGGCCCTGATGCGCTCACGTCGCAGGGCGGCCTCAGTGCTGCTTTGGGCGATGACGGTCGGAACGTCGACACGCGCGTTCGTGCGGCAGTTGCGACGCTACGCCCGGGGGATACTGCCGAGCTACGCTTACGAGAGCATCTTTTCGGAGCTGAGTGCGCAGCTTCAGGCGGGTCAGCGCGTGGTGATCGCCACCGGCACGCTTCCGCTTTTGGTCGGTGGCTTATTCGATGCCAGAAAGGTCGCTCGCTTGCCGATCGTTGGCTCGCGTTTGCGGCGCTATTGGGGCGGGCTGGTGGTCGAAACGCATTGCACGGGGCGGGTGAAGCTCCGCGAGCTAGAGCGCAAGCTGGGTATTCGCGAGTGGTCGGTGGTGTACACGGACAGCCTCGCCGATCGCGCGCTGATGAGTCGTGCGCGAGAGATCACCCTGGTCTCGCCGAGCCAACGCACCGAGCAGCTCACTCGGCAATCGATCGATCGCGAAACGGTGCTTCGCGTTCTTCGCCCGAGGTAGCCGTCGAGCTCGAAATATCGCGACCGAGCAACAGGTCTCGCATGCGCGCCGAGGCGCCGTCGTAGAAACCAGCCTCCGCGGCGAACTCGGCGGGGTTGCGGAAGGTGCCGAATACGAGATCCCAGAGTCCTAGGTTGCCGTAATTGTCCCCGTGAACGCCGCGCATGTGATGCAAGGAGTGGCCTTCGGGGCGCTGCATCAAGTAGCCGAGCCAAACTGGAGTGCGCACGTTGGTGTGCTGGAGCACGGCCATGAACAGCACCAGCAAACCTGCCAAGGCGACCGCGCCTTCCGATAGCCCCAGGATCGCGACGACCACGGACGTGAGCACGGCCCCAATGGCAATATCGGCAGGGTGAAAGAAGCCCGCACCGAGCACGTCCACCCGCTCCGCGGCGTGGTGTAGTTGATGAGTGAAACGCCACAAGAAGTGAAAGCGGTGCTGCGCGCGGTGCAGCCAATAGCCGACGAAGTCCATGCTGAGCACTCCGACCAGCGCGCCGCCACAGGTTCCGAGCGCCTCTGCATGCACCAGGGAATGCCCGGCAAAGCGTTCGGCGACCCACATCGGTAGGAGCGCGCCGATGGCCATCGTTGGCACGAACATCGACCACCCGCGCAATGCCCAGCCCGTAACGCGCGGCAGCGGGCGCGCAGCAAACAAGCGTTCTACGGCGAAGCCAGCGCCATAGAACAGCACGACGAAGACGGGTGCCAAGCGAGTCAGGTCGAGCAACGGTCACTCACTTTCGACTGGCGCGATCGGCTGCGCGGTGTGACACTCCCGGCATGCGGGTGTACCTGTGTGCCTTCTTCCTGGCATTCGTGGTCGGGTCTTTGGCGGAGTATTGGGGGCACCGCTTCATGCACACTTGGTTCAAACGAGCCAAGCACATCCAGCATCACCAGAGTGCTGCCGGTCAGGGTTTTCTTCGGGAATTTTGGGGTTACACGCGGGGCTCGTGGCCGATTTTCTTGGCTGGTTTTTGCCATTCTCATCAGGCCGGCTTGGGCTTTGCGCTGGGTGGCCTTTCGTTCTCCGCGTTCTCCGCCTATGCGCACGAGCTGCAGCACCAACACCCGGAGTGCTGTTTCTGGCTCAGCCAACCGATTCATCACGCGCACCACCGTGAGCGCCTTTGGTTCCACAACTTCGGCATCAGTTGTGATGTTTGGGATCGCGTGTTCGGGACGTATCGCGCCGTCCCGCACGAGCGCATGGCCCGCGTCGATTGGCTCAATCTGTTTCGTATCAAGTGGTGCTGAGGCTCGCGCGTGCGTGTGTCGGCGCTAAGCATTGACGCCGTCCTCAGCGGGCGCGACGGCCGACGCGGCCATCGAGAGTTCGGGCGGTGGAACGAGGCTGGCCTCGAAGAAGCTGACCTTGCCTACGACTTGCTCCAGATCGCGCGGGGTGTGCTTGAGCGGCTCGCAACGCGAGCTGAGCCCGTAGGCCGCGTGCCACGCGCTCGAGACTAGCCCCGAGCAAGTGACCCCGCGCATGCGGTACGGGACGAGTCGCCGTGCGCGCCCCGTGCCGACGATGCGTTCGCAGAGCACCAACACGCCGATCACGAACAAGTCGTACCAGGCTTCGCGTTTGCCTAGAAAATGGCTCGCTTCTTCGAGCACCGCGGCTGAACCGCGCACGAAGCGCAAGTCGTATTCGTCGCGAAAGAAGCGTCGCAGCTGGTGCCGCCGCACTCGACCGCGCAACATGCCGAGAATTCGGCCGCGTCCCAAGTACACGCACACGTGCGGTAAGTCACACGCCGTCACGCGGCGGATCCAGCGCGAACGCCAACTGGTACGGTGATAGAAGAAGAGCAGATCGCCCGGGCGCGCTTCGGTCACCGCATCGGCGAGTAGGCTACGGCGTCGTTCGGCGCTGAGCGCGACCGTGCCGTAGTTCATGACTCGAGCTTCTCCAATCGCAAGAACAGAAAAGCGACGTCGTGGGACAGCGCACGCTCGTCCAACAGTGCGGGCAATTCATGTTCCAACAGCGCCAGGCCGCGGCGGCGATAGGAGCGAAACAGCCAGCCCAACAGCCGCAATGGCAGCGGCCCTTGCTCGGCGATGTAGGCGTCGATCGCCCGCGCCGAAGGCACCGCTCGTTGCTCAATCAAGCGTCGCCCGATGCGCAACGTGGGCGCTACGTTGTCGGTGAAATCATGCTCTTCGACGATACGCCAAGTCGAGAGCTCGACGCGAGTTCGGAAGTCGCCGAGCCGATGCATGTCTCGGTACACGCGGGAGCCCGCGCCACGCAAGAACGGCGCGGCGATCACCAGCGACCCGCGTGGCTGAGTCAACGCCGCCGAGTGAGCCAGCAAATTATCGAGCGCGACATAATTGCTGGATTCACTAAACACCACCGTGTCGAACCGCTCTTCGCCGAGCGCGCTGAAGTCCTCGAAGCGCGAGGCTTGAAAGCGGATCGCCGGATGCGGCGAACGCCCAAGCCATCGCCCTTGATTGCGATCCGGGGACAGCGTGACCACGCTCGCGCCGCGAGCCGAAAGCGCGCGCGCCGTCTCCCCACGCCCCGTGCCGACATCCAACACGCGCCGCGCACCCGCCGAAACCAGCCGCACCACCTGCTCGGTAAACGCCGCTTGTCCCACGCGCAGCTCGTCTAAAGAATCACCCACCAACGCGGGCTCCGCGAACCAGCCATAATGCAGCGCAAGATCCAACCCCTCCGCCAGGATCGGAAAGTGCAAACTAGGCCCCACGCGAGTCCCCTTGGGCCCCGAAAGCGACGGATCGAAGCGCAGCCCGTCCCTCATGCGCACCCAAGATACACCGCCAGGTTGAAACACGCTAGGCGCACCCCCGTCGAGCAGACTGGTGTTCAAATCCCCATTGTTCATCCGCCCCAAAAGAGCAGGTAGCGTGCCAGCTGCCGAACCGCGAAGATCCCGCTCGCTCCCGCCGCCCGCTCGCCCTGGCCCCTGCCGCTTCAGCTGCGCGAACCGATCCGATCACTGTCACTTCCCGAAGACACTGATGTGCGTTTGCCACAGGGAAGGGGGCGATCGCGATCCCGCATCGCACCTTACTTCCCCGTCCGTTTTCCCGCCCCTTGCCGCCGACCTCGCTCATCAGGGGCAGGTGGGCGTGCCGATCACGATGCTGCCTTCGACGTAGCCTGCGGCGCGAAAGAGGTCGGCGAGCTCGAGGATTCGGCAGCCGGACACTCCGGGATTCGATTGGAACTGAAGGCTGTAATAAGGGCTCGTCAAGCCCGGCGCGCCCGTCAACGTCACGTTCTGGAAGCCAGCGATCTCGTACAACGAGTAGTTTTGCCTGAACCCCATCTGGCTCACCTTGAACGTACCATTGTTGGGTAAGATGATGCGCTTCAGCTCGGTGCCCTGCACGAAGATCTGATTGAAGCTGGTGAGTGCCGTGAGATTCAGCGTGCCCGTGACTCTGTCCGTGACCTCCACCATGCCGACTCGTGCCAGCGACTGAAACAGGCAGTCAATGGGCTGCGAGCCCCAGTCGCCGTCGATATCGACGTCTCTTGCTGATACTAGGTTAGGGAATGCACTGCCGAACTTGGCAGCGGTAGTCGTGCCGTTGTTGAGACTCAATTGCCCGCTGACGGTTTCGAGACAATCGAAAGCCGTGAGGCCAACTGCGTCCAGGACGCTGAGGATTCCGTCGAAGTCCGTCACCCCGATGAACTGATCACCGGGCATGGCTTCGCTGACGTACACCGTGCTGTCGCTCTTCAGTGCTTTGCTCGGACAACGCGCTGGGCGTGGCGGGCAGAGGCTCGCTGTGCCCCCGCCAGTCCCCGCGCTGCTGCCACCCGCTAGCCCACCATGACCGCCCGACGCCTTACCGCCACTTCCGCCCGACAGCTCGCTCCCCGAGCTGCCTCCCAGCGCGTTCGGTAGCGAACCACCACTTGCCGTGGTTCCGCCCTGCGCGGGCCCCGAGCCGCCGCTACCTGAGGAAGCGCCTGCCGTGCCCGCCGTCGCCGTATTCGTGGTGCCCGCTGTGCCCGGGCCCGCCGCCCCGGCCGTTGCCGAGCCGGCCGTGGCTCCGGCGAGCGAAGCCGCGCCCGCTGACGGACTGCCTGCGCCGCTGCTCGTGTGTCCGCCGCCGCCGTTGTTGGCGCCGTTGTCGGAGCTGCTTGCTCCGCACGCGGAGCCGACCAGCGCCGCCGCCACACCCGTCACCCGAAGCCACTCGCTTGCCACCCTCACGAGTGAAAAAGTACGTCAGAGCCGAGCCGCGGTCCAGGTCTACGCGATACGCCAGCAGCGTTACCTGGGCGAAAGTCTCGCAACTCTGCGCTCGGCGCGGCCGACTCGAGCAAGTGCATGCTAAACTGCAGGAGCTTTCGCCATGGAAACTTCAAGCGCTGAAGTCATCCGCCCGCTACGCCGGGTCGAGTACGACCAATTGGTCAAACTCGGCGCGTTCGAAGGCGAACCCATCGAGCTGCTCGAAGGGGTGTTGGTTACCATGAGCCCGATTGGCGCCGCGCACTGTTTCTCGGTGCGTAAGCTGACTGAGTTGCTCGTGCTCGCGTTACATGGGCGCGCCGCCGTGTCGTGCCAAATGCCGTTTGCGGCGCTCGAATTTTCCGAGCCCGAGCCGGATTTTGCGGTCCTCCCACTCGGTGACTACGACACCGATCACCCGAGCGAAGCGCACCTAATCATCGAAGTGTCGGACAGCTCACTGGAGCTCGACCGCGGTAAGAAGCTGCGCTTGTACGCGAGCTGCGCGGTTCCGGAGTATTGGGTCGTCAACCTCCCCGAGCGCTGCATCGAGGTGTACACGGGGCCCACGCCCGGCGCGTACGCCCACGTCGAAACGTATCAGCGCGGCCAGTCGATTCGTCTGCTCGCCTTCCCCGATGTTTCGTTCGAGGTTTCTGACATTTTGAAGTGAGCCGTCGGCAAGCCGTGGCGTAACTCAGGCTGGGTTCAGCGCGGCGCTGACGAGCGCGCGCGTCAAGCGTGCGATCTCGTCTTCACTGCTGACGTACGGAGGCGTCGTGTACAGGATATTGCCGAACGGGCGCAGGAACACGCCGGCTTCGGCGAACTGTCGCTCGAGCAGCGCGAGCGGCGGCATGTGGTGAAGCTGAATCACGCCCAGCGCGCCGCGCACGCGGACGTCCTGCACGTTGGGCGCACCGCGCGCGCCTTCCAGACCCGCGCTGAGCCAAGCCTCGATTTGCTTGACCTGGGCGAGACGTGGTTCACTTTCGAAGAGATCCAACGAGGCGTTGGCGGCGGCGCAGGCCAGCGCATTGCCCATGAAGGTGGGACCGTGCATCAAGGCTTTCGACGGGGAATCATCGAGAAAAGCGTCGAAGATGCGCTTCGTGGCGACCGTGACCGCGAGCGGCAAGAAGCCACCGGTGAGCGCTTTGCCGAGGCACACGATATCTGGCACGGCTCCCGCCTGGTGCATCGCAAACAGGCTGCCCAAGCGGCCAAAACCGACGAAGATCTCGTCGTAGATCACCAGTATTCCGTGTTGTCGTGCAAGCTCGGTGATGCGGCGCAGAGTCTCCGGTGCGTGCATGCGCATGCCGCCCGCCCCTTGAACCAACGGCTCGATCAAGAGCGCCGCAATCGTGTGCCCTTCACGCGCCAACATTGCGTCGAAGTCCGCGAAGTCTTCTTCCGTGACGGGGAGCGGTACGACCGGCTCTTCACGCACGATGCCGCGAAAGAGCGCGTGCATGCCTTCTTCGGGATCGCAGACGGCCATCGCGGCGAAGGTGTCGCCATGATAGCCGCCTTGGAACGCGAGGAAGCGCGTCCGCCCGCGAACACCTTGATTCAGCCAGAACTGCGCGGCCATCTTCATGGCCACTTCCACTGCGACCGAGCCCGAGTCGGTGAAGAAAGCGTGTTCGAGATCGCCCGGTAAGAGTTCGGCCAAGCGCGCTGCGAGTGTGTAGCCGGGTTCGTGCGCCAAGCCGCCGAACATCACGTGCGGCAAAGAGTGCAGCTGGGCTTCGACGGCCGCTTCGATGTGCGGGTGGCGATAGCCGTGCACGACCGTCCACCAAGCGCCCACGCCGTCGACCAGCTCACGACCGTCCGCGAGACGTAGCCGCGTGCCTTGCGCGGCGACGACCGGCAGCGCGGGCGTCGCCGTCTTCATCTGCGTGTAGGGCCGCCAAACGTGGTGGGCACCCCGAGTAAACCAGGCGGGTGGCTTCGACGGCGATTCCATGGCCCAAGCCGATAGCACAGAGCGCGCCGCGACGAGAATTCCGCAGCTCGACGCCGAAGGCTTCGACGGTCACGGCGACCACTCGTGACCATCGAAATGCTCTCGCCCTCCCGTGTTCAGGGACCGTAAACCGTGACCCAATTGGAGTTCGTGGCTACGAACACTTTTCCTTTCGCGATCGTGGGTGCTGAATACTTGCCGAATAGTCCGAGGTTGGTGGTGCCTGAGGCTTCGCTGTCCCACAGCTTCTCGAGGGTGGAGGCCCTGAACGCAGTGAGGATGCCGCGATCTTGAGTGCCTCGACCCGAGCCTCCGCTGACATACACGTGGGTTGCCCAGACCACGCCGGTCGAGCGATCGTTGGCCGAGACGGAGAGGAAGCCGCCGGGCATGTTTCCGAGGCAGAGGCGATCCTGAATGAGCGCGGACGTCCTTGCGGCGGGCACTTTGAATTCGTCGTCCGCGTATCGGAAGGCTCGCACTTGATCGTTTTCACCCCAAACGTAGATGCGCTTGCCCAGGCCGTCGTCGCCGTCGAAGAACACCGGAGTGCCGTGAACGTGGCCGTTGTAGCCCGGGATTGGGTCGGTGAGTTGGAACTTCCTCGGCACGTCAGGGGTAATGAAATGACCCATGTTGCCAGTGTCCACGAGGTAAAAACCGCCGTAGATTCCGCCGCCGTACAGGCGATTCGTACCGGGGATGAGCGTGAGCCCCGACTGGCTGAGGTCCTCTTGGCCCGCGTTCAATTGCTGAAAGTTGTTCGGTACGAACCAGTCTTGAATCGTCAATGAAGTGCCGTTCGGCGGCTGAAACTTCACGATTGCTTGACCCAAATTTCGACCCAGCGTGGGCTGCGGGTCGGCGGTGCTGTTCGAGGTGACGACGTACACTGCACCGCTCGAATCGACTGCCGGCCCTTGTCCCGACATCCAAATACCGCCACCGGCCGAGCCCGGAGTACTGCTGAAGATGCCTGAAGCGGCAAACGTCGTTGCATTGTAGGCGAAGACCCAGCCGTGATAGGGCGGCGTGTCGGCGACACCGGAGAACGCGACGTAAACGCGATTGTTGGCGAGCGCCAGACTCGGACGTTGTAATTGTCGCTTGCTGTCGAAGCTGAGCGTGTCGGCCACGCTGCCCTCGCCAGTGCCGGGCACGGAGCCTTGGATTGGGGTGCTCCGCAAGACGTTGCCGGTGGTGATGTCGATCGCCACGAGCTCGTGCGACAAAACCAGGCTGGGGGTGGCGCCCGCCCAGCCTGTGACGTCGTGCACTTCTTGGATGTAGCCATCGCCGAAGGCATTGGCATTGATGTCTCGATACACGACGTGCTGGCCCGTTGCGGTCGCGTAACCGAAGGGGCTACCGCCAGCCTGCGGGGCGGGTAAGAGCACGCTTTTGCCCGGAATGGGCAAGCGATTCAGCACGCTGCGCAGCCAGTTGCCGCCCGTGTTGTACAGTTCATACACGTTGTTGTCCGTACCACGGTAGACGACGTGCTCGGTGGCGCCTGCGTCCGTCGCATAGCCGTACGGATCGCCCTTGCCGCCGGGGGCTCCGGAAGGCGTATTGATGCGACTCTTTTTCCAGCCCCCGTCGTCGTACAGCTCCCAGATATTGTTGTCCGCGCTGCGATAGACCACGTGCGGCATACTGCCCGCCGTCACGTAGCCCGTTGGTTTGCTCGCAGCGAGCGGTGCTCCCGTCCGTGTGCTGATCGGCGTGTTGTCCCAGCCGCCGTTTTCGTACAGCTCGTAGACCACCGAGTCGGTCCCCCGATAAACCACGTGCTGAACCGTGCCGTTGTCGGTAACGAACGCGAACGGATCGCTCGCCGCGTCGTGCGCATGGCCTGACACGCTGATCTTGTTCTTCTGCCAACCGGCCGGAGAATCATACAGTTCATAGATCCCGTTGTCGCTCGCGCGATACACGACGTGGGTCACCCCACCCTGATCGTAGCCAAAGGGATCACCCAGCGCGGTGGGTGCTCCGGCGGCTACGTTGATCGTGTTGCGCTTCCAACCGGTCGGTGAATCGTAGAGCTCCCAGACGTTGTTGTCCGTGCCGCGATACACGACGTGCTGGCCGACGCCATTCTCGGTGGTGAAGCCATGGGGATCGCCGGCGGCGTCTTGGGTGGCCCCCGTCAAACGGGCCGCGACCGTGAGGTCGTTGTGACGAGGGTGTTCCCATTGCTCATCGTCCGTCCAATACTCGTGGATGTGGTTGTCTTTGCCACGGTACACGATGTGTTGCTCACCGGGCCGAGTGTAAGCGCGCGGATCGCCCACGGCGGCAGCGGGTGTGCTGACCAGTTCGCGCACGAGATACATGGTTTGCGTCGTGGCATCGATCACGGGCGTACTCAGGATCCCCGCCTCGACGCTGATGTCGTGATAGGGCGCGTACTGCCGCCCGAAGAATGGAGCCGTGTACGCGCAAGTGGGGTCCGTGGGCGGGGGATGCGAATCACCCACGGGGGCGGGAGCGCACGCCAGGGGCGAGTAAATCGGAAACGCCGAACCGAGCGGTTTCTTCCACAGCTGGGTGAACGTGGTCGCGTCGAAGGCGTAGACGCTGTTGTGCATCGTGGCCACGTAGGCAACGTCACGAGTCGCGCCGTTCATCGTGATACCGGAGACGTACAATGGCTGAGCGTAGACCTGCCCATCGACAGGCAGTTGCGCAAGCCGACGCAGACCCGCTTGCACCGTGGCTGGCGTCAGAATCGTTTCTTTGAGAAATGCGCCGGTGCGGAGATTGTCATTGTGCTGAGTCAGCACCGACTTGCTCGCATCGATCACGGGGCTTTCGATGCGCTCCGTCGGTCCCTCACCGGTCGCGCCCGAACTACAGCCAGCCAACAACAGCAGGCAACCCCATTTGGCATCCTTTACAGACATACGCGTACCCCACTGGCCCCAAAGCCGTAAAATTCCCGGGGCCAGCTTATCACTCCCGAAGCCTACGGGGCTATCGGATCGACCCACGCGAGCGGCGGTCTGCCGAGCTTGGGGATGGCGGTATGCGACAGTCGTGAATACAGCGGATCGCTGGTCGCGACTCAGCCGGCGCCCGTCTTGAGGTAGATCACCGTGAAGCGTTTGCCCTGCCCTGGGTCGGCGGCATCGAACTGAGTCTCGGGCAAGAACGAGCCGACTTCGTGCACTGCGCGCAACAAGTCGTCCTCGAAGTTTGCGGCCTGACTGGGTTTCAACTGGATGCGGCAGCTCGCAGAACGACAATCGAGCGATTCTACGGCGTCGCCTAGTGCCCGACTTGCTGAGAGCACCCCTTGGAGCTTGGACTCTGTGTCCCTTGCCCAGCGCGCGTCGCGCGTCTCCAGATCGTACTCGATTGCGACCTGATCCATGTGTTCGCACCAAACTTGTCGGGCTTGCTCGGGTGTTTCTAGCCGTGCCTCGCTCCCGCTATCGTTCGTAGCGGTCGCTGGCGGTTGTGACACCCGCGTGAGCTCCGCGCGCAACGCGGATACTTCGCTATTTAGCGCAGCAACTCGAAGTGCGACGCTTCTGTCCGTCGTCACGATGGTCTGCACAGGAGTTGCGCTCGAGGTCGCGACAGACCCATGTTCGATTGCAGCGTGGGGCTTCTGCGTAGAGATAGCGTGTAGAACTAGCCAGACGCCAAGACCGGCGAGGGGCACGACAACGAGTAGCCACTTCTTCATGCTCGGAGCTCCGTTCTTTGGAACTGTGAGCGCCGCCGCCGCGGCGTCGGACCGCGGCGACAGCGCGGGTTCGATCAGGGGCTTACGCGATAGCTTTGAACACGGTTCGCGCTGCTCGCGAGCAACGTGCAGTACAGCGTGTACGATGCATCCGAGGGCGCCTCGGCCGTGGTGAAGCTCACGGAGGTGGTGTAGTAGCCATTGATCCCGGTAACGCACGACGACTTGCCGGCGACGTAGGTGCCGCTCGAGTTGTACGAGTACACCGTGCAACAATTGTTGTTGCCGACGGCGTTGCTGTAGCCAGTCCAGCTGACCGTTTGGTTTCCGGCGGTGTGCGGGTTTCGCGGCGGGTTCGCATAAACGTACCGCGAAGCCGTGGCGGTGTTCGACACGCCCGAGGTCGAACGATTGATGTCGGCTTGCTGACTTCCAGAAGAAGCCAGAAATGTGCCTGATGCGTTGCCATTGAGCGGCAATGCGGCGCCCGTCGACACAACTGCCACGACCGCCGCGAACACTCCCCATCCAAATCGAATCTTGTTCATGACTTCCCTTCCTGTACTCGAGTCGAATACGAGATTCGACTCGATGCCTGGTTTCGCTCGACCAGGCCCAGGTTCGCTCCAAAACGCGAGCGGGACTATCCCAAGCGCGGCGAGAAATCATAGGTCGCTTCTACGAGCTGTGTGGACACCGCGGTCGTCGGCTCCAGGCGGTAACCGACACCGCGCACGTTCGCGATTGTGAACCCACAGCGGAGCAACTTGCTGCGCAGCGTGGACACATGCTCGTAGAGTAGCTTGGCTTCCACCTCGCGTTCGCCCCATAGCCAGCGACAGATCTCGTTCTTGCTGAGCACTAGGCCCTTGCTTTCAACGAAGCACCAAAGCAACCGCTGCTCGATTGCCGTGAGATCGACGCTGCCGTGTAGGTGTCGCATCATGTGCAAGGTGCGACATTCGAGCCACGCTTCTGCTCGGCTGAGCGCTCGTCGGATCTTGGCGCTCAGCAGCTCTGCAGACAGTGTCTTGACGATGCAGTCATCTGCGCCCGCGTCATGAGCGCGAATCCACTCTTCCTCGGCCTGCCCGCTGATGCAGGCCAATAGCGATGTGACCTGGTCAGAAGCGCGCAAATCCCGCAGCTTTTGCAGCGGATCACTCGCTTGCGAGTCCACGGCGATGATCGCCGCGGAGAGCAGCTCGTGAGGCTGAATCGGCGCGATGGCCATTTCCGCCCCCAAGTCGGGAATCACGCTCGTAAGCGTTCGCACCAAGTGCACATCGCTAGCTACCACGAGGACCCGATGCACCATCCGCCACCTCCGCACGCTGTTGAAGATACACCATTCGCGAGCACCCCCTCGATGAACCCGCGTCGTACCATCAGCTGGACTCGAGAGCTCTAGTCATTGCGCGTACTGAGCGGGGAGAGTCTCGCGCGTCGTGGTGAGCGCCGCGGTTCGCGAATAAATGTCGCATCAACGAGCAATCGCGCAACACTGGCGCGTTTCGCCGCCCGACCCGCGCTCACTCGGCTATCGAAGCAAGTCGTCGAACGATCGTTCATTGAGCAACCGAGCAGGACAGTAGTTTGCTAGCCACGAGCAGCAAGGATGCGACCGAAGACTGGCGTTCGCACCCGCTCAGCGCGCACCGCCGGTGCCCGCTTTTCGTAGCCGACGAGCGCCGCGAGAGGGGAACTCGGGTAGCGCTTTCAGTCCCGACCAAGCAGTGATTGGGGCTGCGACGCAATGTCGAGCCGCGAGGTCAGCGAGCCCCCCCGGCGCGCGATCTCTGCTACTTGCTGCATTGGACGGCCCCTTCGATGCACTCGGTGGTTTCGATGCCTATGCCGGCGGCATACTCGCGGACCTTGGATGACCGCGCATATGTCCTTTGAGAGCAGCGTGCCTTCGTCGGAAATCAGCCATCCAGCTCGCGAAATAGCGCGGGTCCGGGGGTTTCGGGATCTGGACTGCAAACCAATACAGCCGTTGATTGACGGCCATGGCGCGGTTGCCCGAGTGCGACTCGATGTAGTCGTAGCGATCGTCGAGCCCCAACAAGTGATGAATCTCGTGAACGAGCGTATTCGTATCCCCG
>Ga0247772_1000080_pt1 | contig 46488 bp, 37 predicted proteins | sample UWRJL151409C6_FD_179945 | JGI IMG/M metagenome (GOLD analysis project Ga0247772, IMG submission 179945) | Plant litter microbial communities from Arlington Agricultural Research Station in Wisconsin, United States - UWRJ-L151-409C-6 | ecosystem: Environmental > Terrestrial > Plant litter >...
GCGCCTTGTACAGCTCCGCTAGAAAGTAGCCCCCTCGGCTGTCCCTTTCCGACCGCTGGCTCCGAATCGGGCGCGAGATTTCCTGCTCCACCGCTTGGCGGTGACACGGGCCGGTACCTGTTGCAAATCGCGGTCGATTTTTTCCCCAGGCCCAGTGGCCGCGAGCATTTCGGGGGGTGGGAGTGCCAGCGCGCAGCCGCTGCCGGCGCCGGCGCCGGCGCCTTCGGCGGGGTGCCTCCGCTGAAAGGTGACCGCAAGGGGCGGCGTTCGATTCGGCTGAGCCCGAGCCTACCGCGCAATTTATCGCGCAATCACCGGAACGATTCGATTCGTTCGCATCGAGGAAAGCAAGCATCGCTACTGAGCTCGAAGACGACAAACAAGGCACCACTCAAACGAAAACTCAGTGCACGTGCTGAGCTCGAGCGGCTCACCGGTGGCCCGCTCACTTTCGGCCAGGTGATCCACTCGACGCGGCTCGCCGAGGGTCTGTCTCTCGAGGCATTTGCGGGTCAGCTCGGTGTATCGCGCGCCTACTTGTGTGATGTCGAGAAAGGGCGCCGCTCTGTGAGTGTGGAGCGCGCGGCGGCTTGGGCGCGCGCGCTCGGCTACCTTGAAGCTCAGTACGTTGCCCTGGCATTGCAGGCTGAAGTGAACGCAGCGGGACTCAAGCTACGCGTTCGCGTAGACGCGGCGTGATCAGGCCCCACCTCTCCACTTCTGGCGCTTTTTCTGGCGCTTTGGCGTTTTGACGGTCGCGAACCCGCAATTCGCCGCGCGTCTCAGCAGTGCACTGCGCGTCCTTGGTCGCGCTAAGGGCTTGGCGATCTTGGCGGCCTCAGGGGAGCCGTGAGTGCCGCGCCATTCGTCGCGCTGGCGCGACGCACCGGGAACAGCGCGTGCTGTGAGGTGCGCGGCTGGAGCGCGAGCGCCCCACTCTGGAAGCTACTGTTCGCGACGGAGCACGATCGCGCGGGTGTCGCCGATCATGAAGCGTAGGCTGCGTTCGTCGTCGAGTTTGAGGCTCGCGGTGTCGACCGCACCGTCGAGGCGGGTGACGGCGAGCTGCACGTCGTTCTCGTGCACGCTGGCGACTTTGTATTTGCCGGTACGCGGCTCTTCGGCGGGCACGGCGACGGTGAGGCGGGTGCCGGCGAACTCGAGGCTCAAGCCGCGCGCCCAGCCGGTGGCCGCGGCCACGTCTTTTGCGTCGAAATTTTCGACGCTTTCGCCGAGCCAGCGCCCTTCGAGCTTGCGCTGAACCGGGTTCCCGCAGCCGGCCAGGAGCAGCGCGCCGCACAAAACCAGCCCGAGGCTGGTGAGGCGTTTGCGCCTGGGGGAGCGTCGGAAAAAGCTCGAGATCTGAAGGGAATTCCGAGTTGGGGTGAGCATCACGATCGAATCGTAACGACACTCACCCACACATGCCTACATTTGTGTGTTTCATCGGCTCGCCGGCCGAATCCCTAGCGACAGCAGCGGGTCCCGAGGCTGTAGTCGAAGTACGCGCGGGGGTGGCTGCTGACCTTGGAATCGCAGCCTTCGCGGGTGCTACGCGCATAGAAGCCGCCCACGAAGGCGCCCACGGGTGCGTCGACCCATTCGTCCAGGTTGCCGACCATGTCGTAGATCGCGTCGCTGCCCCACGCGCTTTTGCAGCTCTCGGTCGCGCCGGTTTTGCGGAGTAGCGGGCCGTTCGCGCCCTCCACGAGATTGAGGCGTGGATCGAGGTGACCGGTCGACATGTCGTGGTGCAGGATCTGTCCCGGGTGCGATTCGCGGAAGACGTTGCAGCGTCCTTCTTGGTACTGGTCGCCGTAGGGGAATTTGCGACCGCCTTGACCGCGGCAAGCGAGCAGCCACTCGTCGAGCGTGCACAGGCGTTTGCCGGCGTTGCGGCAAGCGAGCTCGGCGAGGGTGCCGCTCAGGTAGCCGCTGGGCGTCACGCTCGCGTGTGATTCAGCGCGTGGCTCGAAGTCTTCGGAGAGTTGAAAATCGGGCGGCGGCGGGACAGCGAGCGGTGCGCCTTGGGTGCTGCGCGACCAATCTTTGAACGATGCCGCCGTTTGCGCGCGTGTTGGGTGGTAATAGGGCGATAAGCGGCGGCCTTGGCGCTGATCGACGAGCGTCACTTCGTAGCGATCGATGCAGAAGCGTCCGCGCACATCGACCATTTCGGCGGGACAGCGCGAGCTGGTCGGAGGTAGCCCGGGCAGCAGCTCCGGTGCAGCGCCGAACTGTACGGTGTCGCCGCCGTCTGGGAGGTAGAGCAGAACGGGCGCGCCTGCGTCGTAACGCGGCGCGCTCGCGCTGGTCGATGCGACGCCAGATGAACTCGGTCGCTCGCGGTCGTTGGACTCGGGCGCTCGCGAGCAAGAAAGCGCGAGCGCCAACAGCAACGACGCCCGGAGGCGGAGGCAGAGGGCGAGCTGCGCCCTGCCGCGCTTCACTTGCCGCGGTAAACGATCAGACCGTGCGACAAATCATACGGCGAAACAGCCACGCGCACGCGGTCACCCGGGAGCACGCGGATGTGGTGGCGGCGCATGCGACCGGAGAGCTGGGCACGGACAATCGCTCCACCTTGGTCGACCTTGATGTTGTACTGGCCGCCGCCGAGAGCGTCTTGAATCACGCCCTCCATTTCGAGAAGATCACCCTTACTCATGTGTTACGACTCATTCGGTCCTTTACGGCCGCGGAACCTGACACAGCCGGACCGCCAATGCAACCGCACTGACGGAAGGCTCGGCTCGCATTCGGCATCGACATCTCGGTGAAAACGCCCGTGTTTCCTGCCAATCCTCAGACCTTTGCCGCCACCTTGTTCGATTACAACGGGGTGCTGGCCAACGACGAAACCGTCCACCTGGCCGCATTCCAGGATGCGCTCGTGCCGCTCGGAATCACGCTCACCGAAGCCGATTATTGGGCGAAGTATCTGGGTTTCGATGATGTAGGGGCCTTCGGGGCGATCCTGATGGATTCGGGCCGGCCGCTCGATGCCGCGCAGATCGCCGAGCTGGTCGAGGCCAAACGCCCGCTGTATCGCGCGCGCGCGGAGGCCTCGCTGCCGCTGTTTCCGGGCGCGACCGAGCTGATTCGTCGGCGCGCCGCCGCCGGCCCGGTGGGCATCGTGTCCGGGGCGCTGCGCGATGAGATCGAGCTGGGCATCGACGCGCTCGGTGTGCGCGAGCTGATTGTGAGCGTGGTGGCCGCGGAAGATACGCGTGCTTCGAAGCCCGATCCGCACGGCTACCTGCTGGGCATCGAGGCGCTATCCAAGTTGGTGATGCCAGAGGTCGCGCAGCGCGCGCTCGTGATCGAAGATTCGTTGGCGGGGATCGAAGCGGCGAAGTCGGCGGGCTTGCCGTGCATCGCGGTGGGGCACAGCTATCCCGAGGCAGAGCTGTACGCGCATGGGGCGGATCTGGTCGTTGCCGATTTGGCGAGCATCGACGATCAGCGGCTCACGGAGCTGTATCGAAAGCTGTATGGCTAAACAGCGGTGGTGGCCGTTCGCGCTCGGCTTCCTGGCGTGCTTCAGTACGGAAGCGCTGGCAACGCCCCTCCCGCCGGGCTCCGACGCTTGGAGTGAAGGGTCGCGCGGAACGATTCGCGGTATCACGATCGGACCAATCGAGAGCGCGCTTCATCCCAAGCGCGGCTATGGCAGCGAGCCGTTCGAGCGCACGTTGCTCGAGGCCAAGCGGCTCGGTTCGAGTTGGGTCAGCTTGACGCCCTTTGCACGCGTCAATGATCTGAAAAGCACCGGAATTTCGCTGAACTTCGAGGCGCCCTTCGCCGAAACTCGGCGCGCGATCGTGCGCTCGGTGCGGCAAGCGCACGCGCTCGGCCTGCGCGTCTTGATCGTGCCGCACTTGTGGGTCGAGAGCGGTGAATGGCGCGGTGAGCTCGATCCGGGTTCGGATGCGGCGTGGGAAGAGTGGAGCCGCAACTACCGCGCATTCTTGCTGACCTGGGCGGAGGTCGCGCGCGAGTCGCACGCGGACATGCTTTCGGTCGGGGTCGAGCTGCGCAGCTGGCTCACCACCGCGCACGCGCAGTCGTTCCAACCCATCTTGCGCGACGTTCGGCGCGCGTATCCGGGCTTGCTCACCTATGCGGGCAATTGGGATGACATCGAGCAAACGGTGATATTGGGCGATCTAGACGTGATCGGGTTGAACGCTTTCTTTCCGCTCGCGGAGAAAGACGGCGCGAGCTTCGAACAGCTTTCTGCGGGCGGGCGCGGCGTCCGCGATCGGTTGGCCAAGCTGGCCGCGTTCTGGCAAAAGCCGATCTTCTTCAACGAATTCGGCTACACCACGCGCGAAAATCCGGCGATTCGTCCCTGGGAGTGGCCCGACAAGATGAGCCACGTCGTGCCCGATCAAGGCGCGCAAGCAGAGGCATATCGCGCGCTGCTCTCGGCCTTCGTCGACGAACCGTGGTTCGCCGGTTTCTTCGTCTGGCGCTTGTACGCCGACCCGGATGACATGTCGCAAGAGGCCGAGTGGGGCTTTTCCCCGCGCGGCAAGCAAGCCGAGCTCGCCCTGCGCGATGCGTTCGCCGCGCACTGGGCGGGCGACGGACCGCGCGAGCTCGGCAGCGCGCTGTGGCGCGACGCAGCGACCGGTATTGGGCGGTTTTAAGCGGCAAATTGGCCCTCGGGCGATTTCGTGACGGAAACACGGGCTCGGCAATAATGGGGGGTGATGGGCATGCGCGTGTCGTTGAAGCGGGAACCGGCGCCCGCGCCTGCGCTGCCGGATTTTCGCGAGCTCTTCGAAGCGCAATTTTCGTATGTGTGGCACGCGCTGAAGCGCTTGGGCGTGGCCGAGCGTGATTTGGAAGATTTGACGCAGCAGGTGTTCATGCAGGTGCACGGGCAATTGCCGAAGTTCGTGAGCACGCGCCCGCTCCGGCCGTGGCTGTTCAGTTTCGCGTACCACGCCGCGTCCAACTACCGGGCGCTGTCACGACACCGTGTCGAGCTGTCGATCGTCGCGCCCGAGCCGCCGGACACTAGGCCTTCCGCGGATGAGCAGCTGATCACGCGGCAAGAGCTGGAGCTGGCGGAGCTCGCGTTGTCGCGCGTGGCGCTCGATCGCCGCGCGGTGCTGCTGCTCCATGAAGTGGAAGGCCACAGCATGCCCGAAATCGCGGAGAGCTTGAGTATTCCGCTCAGGGGGCGTTCGACGACGATCGCTTTTACTTTGCAGATCCGGATTCGACTTCGCTCTACAGCATACCTCTGAATCAACCCGGGTCACGGCAGTTGATCGCATCTGCACCTTCCAGCGGCAACCTGGAGGATGGCAGCGTTAGCGCCGGTGGTCCTTTCTCAATGGCCGCAGTGGACGAAATCTACGCATACGGAGTCACAGATGGCGACCGGCACCTCCGCGAACTCTTTCGCACACGCAAGGACGGCAGCTCGGCCATCGAAACGATCGCCAAGGACGTGAAGTGGGGCGCTGTCACGACGGATTCGACGTCGATCTATTGGACCGAAGATGTGCTGGCTGGTTCGATCAATCGTTGCCCGCTCGCGGGTTGCAGCGGCGCCTCGGAGGTGGTCACCGGGCCGCTGCGAAGCCCGTCCAACCTGCTGATCGATGGTTCTGACTTGTACTACGTCTATGAAGCAAAACCTTACGAGAATTCACTGGCCTTTTGCTCCTTGCCGGCATGTATGCCGTCGTTGCCGCTGTTCGAAAAGCTCGTCACCCCGAGCCCACTCGCGATGGATGATCAGTACCTCTACCTAGCAACCAGCGAACAAGATTTCCGCGACTCAACCAGCGACTTCAGCGCGCAAATTCGCCGGCTGCCCAAACCGAATCGGGGACAGCCATGACTCTTCACCTAGGGCTCATCGCGCTATGTTTTTACGGCTTGACCGGGTGTGCCGGGCGCGCCCTGGATCTGGATCAGCAAACGCCTCCTTCATCTACTGAGGTAGCTGCTGACCCTAGCTTGCCGGCCTCGCTAGACGGAGTCCTGGCCGTTTGGGTGGACGATCAGCGCCTCTATTGGCTGGCTGCTGGCACCCTACAAAGCTGTCGCAAGGCGGACTGCAAACACACGACGCTCACTTACACGACCCAACGTTACGTCGGCAACGCCGTCGTCGGCGGTGGACACGTTTACTGGTGGTGGATCCCGGCGGCGAGGCCATACGAGCAAACCGCGCTCGCTTGCCCGGCCGATGGTTGCTCCACGACCCCAGTCACCATCGTACATGAAAACGGGTCGACCGACAGCGGACCCTTCGCCCATCAGGATTACTTTTACTGGGCTTCGACTTACGACCTCTACCGCTGCCCTGCCAGCGGCTGTGCCGCGACGCCCGATGTCGTCGCCTCGGGCGCAAGCCCCTACTCTCTCGTGTTCGACGAGACGCACGCTTACTGGCTGGATTATTCGGGGGGGATCTCGAGCGCTCCACTCGATGGTTCCGAGCCGCCCAAACTCCTGATCCCGCTGACAGAGCAAGGCCCCCTCGCCGTCGGAGGTGGCTATCTGTATTGGACAGCGGGAAAGCAAGTGTTTCGCTGTACGATCGCCAGCTGCGACAATACACCGGCCACCCTGCTGTTCACGGCCGACTCTGAGATCAGCGACCTCCAGATCGACGGTACCGCGTTATATTGGCTCGCCGCCAATTCGATCCATTCCTGCCCGCTTCCCGGCTGTGAACAGTCGCAGGTATTGACTCCGCCGCAGGTTGGGTACGCTAATTCCTTGACCAAACAGAGCTTTGCGATCGACGCGAGCGATATTTATTGGATCCACGCGGTAGATATCCACGATACGCGTACATGGTCGCTCAGCCGTACCTCGAAGTGAACGCCGGACGCGCTGAGGGGTTTGGGTCGCCTCTCGAGGTCACCCTTGCGCAAGTGCGGTCCGCGCAGCTGCCCGCGTGACCGAGAGCTGCGCAGCACCCTTGCGCACGCGAGCTGCCGCGAGGCGACCCCTAGATCCAGTCCGAAGGCCAATGCCGTTCGGTTAGCCGCTCAACCGATCGAAAGCACGCAGGAAGCCGGGCGTTCTTGGTCGGAAGCGCGGAGTCATTTACTCGCACAGAGCGCGTCACGCAGGTGGCTCTTGTTGGCCTGCTTCGGCGCGGCAGACACTTTGATTCTGGAAAATCGAGTTTGAATTCGAACTCGATTTTCTGATTGTGAAGGCACTCTTCGCGCAAGGTTTGGGGCCAAATTCTAAAGCGAACGGCATTGGTCCTAAGGCGCCGCTGCGAGCACCGAAGAGAGATGCGTGGCTAAGCCTTTTTCGCCGTTCGCGCCGGGAACGGAGACTTCGAGCTCGCAGGTACCGGCCTTATCGATGAAGGTCGCCAAAAAACCTGGGATGCCCGGGTTGCGGTCGGGGCCGTTCTCGTATTGGACGTCGCACACTTTCGGGGACAGCAGTGAGATCTCGAAATCGCTCGCCAAGAGCGAGGTGCAGACGTTCACTCCGCCGACCGAGAGCGTGGCCGTGGCCCCGAGCACTTTGCTACTGGCTACGGCCGGTGTGCTGGCCATCGCCAGCGCGGTGGTTGGGGATTTGACGGACTGCGTCGCCCTCGACCAAAACTTCACGTCCAGGCCGTCGATCTGTGACGTGTTCGCCAACTGGTAGGTGAAGAGCGTGCCGTAGGTCGTGCTCAGCCGAACTAGCTGCGGCTCGCCGGTCACGACCAGGCCATCGTAGGCGATCCCGCCGATCGCTCCGCTGCCTTCGGCGATCTGAGCCGGCTTCTCGCTCTCGACGATCACGTCCAACGGGTAATTGGAGTCGACGTTGGCGCCGAATAAAATCTGGCCCTTGTCGTTCAGGAGGCTGACGCGTGAGCCACCATAGTTGCGGCCGGAGAGCATGACCGGTGAGGCGCCACAGGCGGCGGGTGCCGAGGCCTTGGTCGAGGCCAAGCGTTGAATGCCGATGTTCGTGGTGAACGTGACCGGAATATCCGCCGCTGTCGTCGGCATGGGAGGGCAGCCCTCCGTTTCGGGCGGCAGGGCATCGACTCGGAAAGTGCCCGCGACGTTTATTTGGTGATACCCAGGTCCGTCGTGGGTCAATAGGTAGTGTCCGTCGGTCTGCTCGATCTTCAGGTGAGCGCCGGTGCCATCCACGTCCTGCTTCACTTCCAAGGAGCGGATATCGAACTTCCCTTTTCGCTCCTGACAATGATTCACGATCACCCACAGCGGCTCGAAACCCACTTCGAATTGCCGCGGGTAAGTGGGCCCATCGACGAACGTGAGGTCGATGCTCAGGTCGATACTATCCACGGTGTTCGCCGGTTCGAGGCCGGTCGGGCCGATGCGGACCGCCGTGATGTTGCGTTGCGGAATCAGTAGCCGCGCGCCATGCGAGAAGTCGACACCGCCGCTCATTCCCGATACGCCGTCGGTAGGTCCTGCGCCAGCGTCCGAAGTATCCGGGGAATGGCCAGTGCCGGCCTGGCCCGTGCCGGCACCCGCGCCGGCGTTACTCGAGCTGGGCGCCTGAGCCGCACCCGCCGCCGCGCTGGTCTGTTGGGCCGTCCCCGCGGAGCTCGCAGTTTGGGGCAGCGGATCGTTCGCGCTCGAACCCGAGCAAGCGATCAGCGCCAAGCAACCCGCGCCGCTGACACCCCCGGCCACCCAACGGCGGAATCTCGCCTTTCCCATCACTCCAGTATAGAGCGCGAATCGGCTAGGCCCTCATCGAACTTTCGAATCGATAGCCATGCGCGCCCCGCATACGATCGCGCCTGCGCTTCCGTCAGAGCTGCACGGTTCTAGCCGCTGCGGTAACCAGTGACCAGCGCTTGGGCAAGCTGCCCCCAGCCGTCGATCGCGACGAACAGCAATAGCTTGAAGGGCAAGCTGACTTGCGTCGGATTCATCATTTGCATGCCGAGCGCCAAGAGCACGTTCGAGACCACCAGATCGATGACCAAGAACGGCAGGTACAGCGCAAAGCCCAGCGCGAACGCCGCGATCAGCTCACTGACGACGAATGACGGCACCAGGATCACGAAGTCGTCTTTGCCAACGCTCGCGCGCTCGGCGACGGGACGCGCGGCGCGTGCGATCTCGAAAAATCGCGCGCGCTCTCGGCCCGAAGCATTGGCGCGCAAGAAATCGCGAATCGGTTCGCGCGTGGCTTCGGCCAGTGCGATCACCCAGCTGCTGGTATCGCGCTCGGCGCCCGGCTCGAACAAGGGACGCGCGCGTGCTTCGATGCGCGTGCCAACGGGCGCCATCGCGAGCAAGGTGAGCGCGCCGGCGAGTGCCATGATTACGGTGCTCGAGGGAATGTTCTGCGCGCCGATCGCCCCGCGCACGATCTGCAGCACGGTCGAGATCTTGACGAACGCGGTCAACGTCATGAACGCGAACGGCAGCAGTGCCGCCAGCGCCAGGACGACCACGAGGGTCATCGGACGCATGAACGCTTCGTCCAGGCCGTTGTTGGTCGCGACGGGCGCGGCTTGGGCGAGAGTGGGGCTGAGGAGTGCGAGCAGCGGGCCCCCCAGGCCCAGTAGGGCGCGCCGCCTACGACTTCTTACCGAACGCACGGCTCAGGACCTCCCGGAACGTCTCGTTTTGGTTCGGTGCGGTGGGCAGCTCGATCGAGCCCTCGCTCACTTCACCTAGTTTGGCGATGCCTGCCTCACTCGCCCCGACCACATAGATGATGGTCCCCACGCGAACGAGATAAACCGCTCGGCGGCCATCGAGCGGCAGCCGCCCGACCAGCTCGAGCGGCCCCGCTTGGCGGCCCATCCCGGCGCGCCGCGCCCCCAGCAAGACCAGCACCGAAAGCGCCACGATCGCCAGGAGGGTGACCAGCGTCTCCACCACATAGTGCGCGAGCGGCGACATCCCGGGCCGACGTTATCACCGCTTCTTACGCTTGACGCCCCCTCTTGACGCCCCCGGTCTTGGGGGCTACCAGGCGAGACCCCGTGGCTCTCGTCGTTCAAAAATTCGGTGGTACTTCGGTCGGCAACCTGGACCGGATGCGAAACGTGTCCGAGCTCGCGCTGCGTTGTCAGCGGGAGGGCAACCAAGTCGTGCTGATCGTGAGCGCGATGTCCGGTGAAACCAACCGCTTGCTGGCTCTCGCGCATCAGATTTCGGCCACGCCGGACATGCGCGAGCTCGATTCGCTCGCCTCCACTGGTGAGCAAGTGAGCGCCGCGTTGGTCGCGATGACCATCCAGCAGCTCGGTGGCAAGGCACGCAGCTTCCTCGGTCACCAGGTGCGCATCAGCACGGATGCCGCTTACACCAAGGCGCGCATCCAAAGCATCGAGGGCTCCAAGCTGCTGCAAGCGGTGCAAGGCGGCAGCATCGCGGTGGTGGCCGGCTTCCAAGGTATCGACCCGGACGGCAGCATCACCACGCTCGGCCGCGGTGGCTCGGACACGACCGCGGTGGCCATCGCCGCCGCGATCAAAGCCGACGTCTGCGAAATTTATACGGATGTGGACGGAGTCTATACGACCGATCCGAACATCTGCCCCTCGGCGCGCAAGATCGATCGCATCAGCTACGAAGAGATGCTCGAGCTCGCCTCCTTGGGCGCCAAGGTGCTTCAGATCCGTTCCGTCGAAGTGGCGATGAAATACGGAGTTCCGGTGCACGTACGGTCCTCCTTCAGCGATCGGACAGGAACGATGGTAGTCGGCGAAGAAGGTTTCGAATCAGTGGCCGTGGCAGGCGTCGCCTACGACAAGGGCGAAGCCAAGGTTCAGCTGGTGCGTATGAAGGACAAGCCCGGCGTCGTAGCCAAGATTTTTGGCATGCTCGCCGAGCACAACGTCTCGGTCGATATGATCATCCAGAGCCCCTCGCGCGGCGGCAAGGACACGACCGACGTCACCTTCACCGTCGCCAAGTCGGATCTGCCGCGCGCCAAAGAGCTGATCGAGAAGACCGCGGCGGAGTACGGCAGTGAGCCGGTCGAGTACGACCCGGACATCGTCAAGGTGTCGATCGTCGGTCTCGGCATGCGCTCGCACGCCGGTGTCGCGGCCAAGATGTTCGGCATCCTCGCGGGCGAGGGCATCAACATCCAGGCCATCAGCACCAGCGAGATCAAGATCAGCTGCATCATCGCGGCCAAGTACACCGAGCTCGCCGTGCGTGCGTTGCACGAAGGCTTCGGTCTGGACAAGCCCCCCGTCGGCTGAAGCCGCTTGCGGCGGTGTTGCTCCTTGACCGGAGCAGGTCCGCCTGGGACGCTCAATTTCCGTGTCAGAGCCCCCAGACCCGCCGCGCGGCAGGAACTACCTGCCACCACCACCGGACGACGAGGCGCCCGAGTCGGTGCACGTGCCGCGTAACGAGCCACCGCCGGCCTCGCTCGAGGCGCTGGTCCGAAGTCGTCCGGGTGTGCGCCTGCCGACGACCGAGCGCGCACCGTCTTGGCCATGGGTCGTCCTGCTGATCGTCGCCATTGGTGCTTGCGCGTACTATCTTGGACTCAGCCACTGAGCTGAAAGCATCGTGACCGAAGCCGAGCCGACACGAGTCTTCGCGCGCGTCGCGATCCCGGTCCCGCTCGGGCAGGCCTTTAGCTACCTCGTGCCCGCGGAGTTACAGGCCGAAGTGCACCGGGGCGCGCGCGTGCTGTGCCCGTTCGGGCCCCGGCGTGTGCTCGGGGTGGTGCTCGAGGTCGGCACGGAAGCTCCGGATTTCCCGGTAGACAAGCTGAAGCCGCTGCGCGCGATCGTCGACGCAGAGCCGGTCCTGCAAGACGAGCTGCTCAGCTTTTTACAGGAGCTGGCGCGCTACTACATCGCGCCGATCGGGGCGGTGATCGAGCTCGCGCTGCCCGCCGTCGAACGCACTGCCGCCGAGGCACTCTCGAAGCGAGAGTCGTTCGCGGTCGAGTCTTTGGGTCGCATGGTGCAGCGCGTGAGCGCGGTGGATGGCGCCGACGCGGGTGCCAAACTCGGGGCGCAAGCCCGTGAGATTTTGGAACACCTACGGCAAAAAGGGCCCGAAACCACGCCTCAGTTGAGCAAGCTTTGGCCCAACGCACGCGCGGCGGTGAAGCGACTAGAAGCGCTGACCCTGGTCAGTATCGAGCGTGTCGAAGCCCATGCCGATCCGTTCTTTGCCCAGGTGGCTCGAGACACGCCGCCCGAGCTGACTCCGCCCCAGGCCGCGGCGGTCGAGCGCATCACTGTCGCGCTCGAAGGCGCAGAAAAACAGAGCTTCTTGCTCGACGGCGTGACTGCCTCGGGCAAGACCGAGGTCTACTTGCGCGCGGCCGTGCGCGCGCTCGAGCTCGGACGCGGCGCAATCGTACTCGTGCCCGAGATTGCGCTCACTCCGCAGCTGGTCACGCGTTTTCGCGCTCGACTCGGTGACCGCATTGCGGTGCTGCACAGCGGCCTGACCGACATTCAACGGCACGCCATGTGGCGCGCGCTGCGCCGCGGGGAGCTCAAAGTCGCGGTCGGCGCACGTTCCGCTCTGTTCGCGCCCGTGCACGATCTGGGGCTGGTGTGCGTGGACGAAGAGCACGACGGCTCGTTCAAGCAGGAGGAAGGCGTGCGCTATCACGCGCGCGACATGGCCCTGCTGCGCGCGCATCGCGCCGGCGCGGTTTGTGTGCTCGGCTCCGCGACGCCCTCATTGGCCAGCGTTGCGCTGGTGCAAAGTGGTCGGCTCGAGCTTTTGAAGCTCCCTGCGCGCGCGCGCAGCACGGCCGTCTTACCTCAGGTGGAGATCGTCGATCTGCGTTACGTGGGGGCGGGCCCCGGCGGCGATCGACTGCTCAGCCTGACTCTGTTTCGCGCGCTGGAGGCGTGCCTGGCGCGGCGGGAACAGGCGATTTTGTTCCTCAATCGGCGCGGTTTTGCGCCCAGTTTGTTGTGCGGCTCGTGCGGCGAAATCGTACGCTGCCCCAATTGCTCGGTGTCGCTGACGTTGCATCGAGCGCGCGGCGAATCGCTGCAGTGTCACTACTGCGACTACGTGGTGGAGGTGCCGCAGCGCTGCGCCAAATGCGGCGCCGCCAAGCTTTCGGAAGAAGGCTCCGGCACCGAACGCATCGAAACCACGCTCAAGCAACAGCTGCCCGCGGCCCGCGTGGCGCGCCTCGATCGCGACGTGGCCGCCGGCGCCAAGAGCGAGCAAGTGATCGAACGGGTGCGCGCCGGCGAGATCGACATCCTGGTCGGCACCCAAATGGTGACCAAGGGCCACGACTTGCCGAACGTCACACTGGTCGGCGTGCTCAACGCCGACTCCGCCTTGTCGATGCCGGATTTTCGCGCGTCGGAGCGCACGTTTCACTTGTTGGTTCAAGTTGCGGGTCGAGCGGGGCGCGGGGACGCGCCGGGCAAGGTGCTGATTCAGACTCGGCAGCCCGAACACCCCGCGATCGCCTTTGCGCTGCGCCACGACGTGCCCGGCTTCATCGAACAAGAGATGCGCGACCGCGAGGAGCTGCGTTTCCCCCCCTTTTCGCGGCTAGCCCTGGTGCGCTTCGACGCGCTCGACGAAGGCCAAGCGCTGGCCGAGTGTACCCGCATCGCCGCCGTTGCGCGCGCTGCCGTGACGTCGGGCGTCGAAGTCCTCGGACCGACGCCCGCGCCGCTCGCGCGGCTGCGCAACCGCTATCGCTTCCGGTTCGTGCTGCGCGCCGCCGACCGCAAGCCGCTACGTGACGCCCTGCTCGCCGTGGCGCGCGCCAGTGTGCACCGTCAGGTGCGCATGGCGATCGACGTCGATCCCGTAAATATGCTCTGATCGCGCCAGAATCTCGGGCTAGACTCGGCGCGTTCATGAAGCGCGGCTTGCCTCTCGGGATTCTGTTCGTTGCGGCGGCGTGGCTGGCTCCGCGTCAAGCACGCGCCTTCGAGCGCGAGTGGCACGTGGGCGGTGGCGTTGGTCTCACCGCCTACCCCAGCTACTACAGCGCCGGACCGTCACTGGGGCTACACGGGGCGTATGGCCTCTCGGACGTCTTCGACCTGAAGCTCGAGTTGCTCGGCTCGACCCATACCTACCAGGCAAACGCCGAGACCCCGAGCGAACGCGGTGGGGCCTACTCGGCGGTGGCTGGCTTGTCGTACAAGTTGGATATCCTGCAGTGGATCCCGTACGGCGCGCTGATGGTCGGCTTTCAGCACGTCGCAGGCCCGCTGCCGAGCTCCGAGCCGTTTCATCGTAACGACGCGCTCTTGGCCGCCGTGCTCGGCTTGGATTACGCCGCGAGCCGCAATTTCGGCTTGGGCGTGTCCTTGCGCTGGAATGTTTTGCTCTCTACCATCGGTGAAGGGCAGGCTTTCACCCCGATGTTGCGGGCGGAGTATCATTGGGGTTTCTAAGACCAAGGCTTTGGGCGTGGGTGCTACTCGCGGCCTGTGATCGCGGCGCACACGGCGCGCCAGGCGCAGCGGCCAGCTCGTCGCCATCGCTTTCGCACAATGCGCCCGCGCCGATTATTTTAGCGAGCGCTGCACCAGCCGCGTCCAGCACGCCCAGCGATTCCGGCTACGCCGCACTGGTGCGCGCTGAGCGCTGGGCAGACGCACGCGCCGCCCTGGACGCACTGCCCGAGCAGGAACGCAGCCAGGCCGAGGTCCGCTTCGTACGCGCTCGGGTTGCGCTCGAACTAGACGACGCGGCCGCCGCGCTCACCTTGCTCGAAGGTTTGCACACGGCGGTGCCGCAGCTTGCCCCGCAAATCGCCGAAATGCGCGCACGAGCCCAGCTGCGCGTGGGGCCGTTCGCGGAGGCCGCGCGCTATTTCGAACAACGCGGCGACACCGAATCCTTGCTCTCCGCGGCGTCCGCTCATCAGCAAGATTTGGCGCTGCCCAAAGCGCGCATGGCGCTCGACCGCGTGCTCGCCCGGCTCGGCAAATCCAAGCGCACGCGCAGCGCCGAAGTCCGCGCCCGCGCGCTGCGCGCCACCCTCGCTTCGCAAGTCGGCGACCGAGGCACCGCCATTGCCGACTACCGTTGGCTCGCCCTCGCCGCGCCGTTGCGTCCCGAGTCGGATCTGGCCGTCAAGGTGCTGGACGGCAATCCCGCCACGCGCCTGACGAAGACCGAACACCTCGACCGCGCGAGCAAGCTGGCCGAAGCCGGCCGTGTCGACGCGACCGAAGCCGAACTCGCGCTGCTCGCCAAAGCTCCTGGCTCTCCGGCGCCCATCGGCCGCATCACCTACCTGCGCGCATTCGCGCTGTACGCGGCACGCAGCAATTACGCCAAAGCTGCCGAGCTGTTCGAGCGCGCCGCGCGCGAAGATCCGGAAAACGCGCCGCGTGCGCTCTTTTTCGCCGCGCGCGCGCTGTCACGCGGACAGCTCGATGAACGCGCCATCGCCGGCTACGAGCGCGTAGCTCGCCAATTTCCAAAAACAGATTGGGCCGAGCAAGCACAGTACCTATCGGCACGGCTGCGCTTCATCGCAGGCGAATACCTAAAAGCGCGCGGTCTTTACGAAAAGTACCTATCCACATTCGGCAAGCGCGCACGCTTCGGTAATGACGCGAGCTACGAGCGCGGCCTATGCGCGCTCGAGACCGATCAACCGCTCTCCGCCGCGCCCACCTTCGCGCGCCTGGGTGCGCTCGCCAAGGATCGCCGGAGCCGTGTACGCCTGCGCTATCTCGAAGCGCTGTCGCTCGCCCTCGGCAACCAGAAGGAAAAGGCGATCACCGTCTTCAGCGAAGTCGCGCGCAACGAACCGCTGTCCTTCTTCGGCCTGGCGGCCCGTGGGCGCCTGGGCATCGTGGGCGCGCCTCAGCCGCCCCTGATCGCAGAGAGCGCCGCGCCTGGCACGCCGCATGCGCCGCTCGCGCTCTCCTTGCCCCCTGACGTTGGAGTACTCAGCCGCGTCGGCCTCGCGCGAGACGCCGAGCGCTTGCTCACCCAGCAAGAGTCGAGTTTCAGCCGCCAATACGCGCCGCGCAGCAGCGAAGCCCTATGTGAGGCCTACGGCATGTTGGGCGTCGCACAACGCCGCTACCGCTTGGCCCAGGACGTGGTGCGGGCTGACGCGCTCGACATCGCGCCCAGCGCGGCCAACACCTGGGCCTGGGATTGCATTTATCCGACGCCCTACCAAGACCTCGTGCAGGCCGCCGCCGCGCGCGAAACTCTGAGCCCGGCCCTGATCTTCGCGGTGATGCGTCAAGAGAGCGTGTTCGATCCGAATGCCGGCTCACCCGCCGGCGCCTGCGGGCTCTTGCAACTGATCGCGCCGACCGCACGCCGCGTCGCGGAGCAACTGCACGAGCCGTTCAGCGAAGCCGCGCTCTTGTCACCGGACAGCAACGTGCGCTACGGCGCGCACTACCTAGGCCAACTCAGCGGCTATTTCGACGGCAATTTGGCGCTTGTCGCCGCCGCATACAACGCTGGCCCCGAAGCCGTCTTTCGCTGGCTGAGTGCCCCAGAAAAAATCGGCATCGACGCCTTCGTCGCGCGCATCCCGTTCGACGAAACGCGCACCTACGTGGAGCGCGTGCTCGGCAATCTGGCGCGCTATCAATATCTCTCGGGCGGCGCGCCCGCGGTGTCCGCGCTGAATTTGGATTTGCCCCACGCCGCGACCAAGCCGGACGACGTGTTCTGAGACACGTCGAACGCTCGATGGCTACGGGTCAGCGCGCAGCAGACCTCGTGTCGAGCCAGCGCAAGACGTCGGACATCACTTCATCCTTGCCCAGATCGTTCAGGGGGTCGTGATAACGCCCCTCATAAAGCTTCAGCGTCTTGTCCGTTGACCCAGTTCGTTCGTAGAAGTGTTGGCTTCCGCTGGGCTTGGTCGCTTTGTCAGCCGTTCCGTGAATGATCAGCAGCGGCGTCGCGATGTTCGCGAAGTTCGGCTTCAGACGCTCATCCGCGCGCACGATCGCCGCGGCGGTAGCGAAGGGCTGTGACTCGTGAGCGATCAGCGGATCGCTCGACATCGCCTCGACGACCTGGGCGTCGCGTGAAAAATCCGCATGTTTGAGGGTCAGCGCATGAGCATGGGGCGCGAGATGGCTGACGCCTTTGAGCACGGCGAGCGCGAAGTCGGGTGCGGGCAGCTCGAACGCGAAATCTTCGCAGATCAGCCCGGCAATCTCGGCGCCATGATCGAGCGCGTAGAGACACGAAACGACGCCGCCCGCGCTGTGGCCCAGTAGAAAGAGCGGCAGGCCGGGGTGGCGGCTCTTCGCGAGCTTCACGAGGGTGTGCAGATCACTCACGTACTCGTCAAAAGTCTCGACGTAGTAACGCTCGCCCTCGGACTTGCCACGGCCACGCAGATCGATGGCGTAGGTCGCGTAGCCGGCCGCCGCGCACTGTGCGCCGACCCAAGAGTAGTAGCCACTGTGCGAGTTGAATCCGGGACAGATCGCCAAAATCGCCCGCGGTTTCCCCTGGTTCTGCCAAGAGCGCACGAAAAGTGTTCCGCCACTGCCGATTACGGTTTCTTCCTTTGCGTCGAGCATCGCTCGTCCCTCACTCGTCGAGTTAGTCACGGCCGCTTCGCTGCCGGGTCATCGCCAACCTTCACGTATTGCGTGTCCGTGGGGCCCTGGCCGCTGATGTAGACCACTGCCGGAGTGTCGGTGGTGAAAGCGAAATGAGCGACGCCAGCGGGCTCCGTGTAGAAGCTCCCGGGCGTGAGCACCTTTGCTACCGCTTGGTTTGCGGTTTCGCCGTAACCAAAGTGCCATTCTCCGGAGACGACGATCGCGGTGCGATTGTCACGGTGAGTGTGGGCTGCGATGTTCGTATGCGGCGGGACGCGGATTTCGAAAGTGTATGGACCGGGGCCGTCGGGATTGCCCGAGAGCACGGTGGTTTGAACACCGTTGAGGCCAGAAGTCCCGGCACCGCCGCCCTTGCGAGGGATCGCGTCGACCTCGGCAGCCGTAAGGCGAGTTTGCGGCACCGCGGCGTCGGGGCTGCTTCCCTGCAGGAACGCACGAATGGCGGCGATGGTGGGCCCTGGCTGCTCCTCCATCAGCCAGTGCCCGGAGTTGGCGATCAGCACCTGATGCACGTCGTCCGCGGCGAAGCGCATGACGTGGGCCATCGTTGCCCCGAACGAGTGGTCGCCGCCGATGGCCAAAACCGGCAATTTTAGCCGGCCTTGCGCTACGAACGCGCGATTGTCGATGGCGTCTTGATCGAACGCAGCGAATTGCGAGAAGCCCGCGTGCATCCGCCCGGGACGCGCGTAGAGCTCCGCGTAGTGGCGGCGTGCCGCTTCCGGGAAGCGCCCACGCGCTGCCGCAAACTCGTTCCAGAAACGGTCGAGGTAGATGCGCTCTCGGCCGGTGACCAGCCGCTCCATGTCCGGACCACCGAAACGGAAATGCCAGAGCAGGGGGCTCCTCAAGATCTCGTCCCAGGGGCCGATCCCCGGCACCGGTGCGTCCATCATCACCAGGCGGGTCGCGCGGTCTCGATGCGCCTCGGTGAAAGCGAATGCAACCATGTTGCCAATGTCGTGACCGACCACATCGACCTTGCCAACGCGTAGCGCATCGAGCACGAGGGCTACGTCTTCTGCTTGGTTCTTCTTGGTAAACCCGTCTGTCGCAACCGCCGACAGGCCCATGCCACGCAAATCGGGGACGATGACCGTGTGATCGCGCATCAGCTCGGTCGCCAGCGGCGCCCACATGTCTCCGGTATCGCCGTAGCCGTGCAGGAGCACCACGGCAGGTCCTGATCCACCAATCCGGACGTGGATTGTGGTGCCGTTCACCGGAATGTCTTTGATTTGGAACGCGGCCGGAAACGTAACCATAGCTTCCGTTGCCGGTGCTTTTGGCTGCGCCAGCGCCGCCGTTTTCGGGGGCGTCTGCGCCTGGACTTCCGCCGCCGCACAAGCGGAAACGCCCGCGCTCACCAAACCTGCAAGCAACAAAACACGAATGCTCATCTCACCTCTGTTACCGAGCGAAGTTGGGGCCAAATCACAAACACCGGACACTGGCCTACTGAACGGTGGACACGGCCTCGGATGTACCGTGAGAATGCCGAACATGTGCAGCCCGGAAAACCAAAACCAACCGTTCGGAGTTTCCGAACGATGACCCTGGATGGGCTGGTCGCGTTCATCGCCGTCGCCAATACCGGTTCGTTCAGCGAGGCTGCGCGCCAGCTTCGACTGTCGAAGTCGACGATCAGCGAGCGACTGACGGAACTAGAGCGCGCCCTCGGCGCGAGTCTCCTGCAAAGAAATAGCCGACAGCTCGCATTGACCGCCGACGGCACGGCTTTCCTCGATCGCGCGAAACGCATCGTTGCGGAGGCGGATCGAGCTGCAGAAGAGTTGGCACAGCGTCGCGGCGAGATCGCGGGCCCGCTGCGCATCAGCGCACCGCGCGGGTTCGGCGATACGCATCTGGGCCCGGCGCTGTACTCGTTCATGGAGCGTTTCCCCGAGGTCACGATCACCGCCGAGCTCGACGACCGCGTCGGCGACGCAGCGGGCGGCTACGACGCCATCATCCGCATCGCCCCCGGAGAAATGCCGAAAATGCCGACGGAAACCCTGACCGTGAGCCGGCGCACGCTGGTCGCCGCGCCTGCCTATTTGGCGCATTTCGGACGGCCGCAAACGATCGAAGATTTGGCGCGCCACAAGGCCATTCACTACATGGACCGGAACCCTGACGACTGGAACTTCAAGACCGGCAACGAGTCGATCGTCGCTCGTGTCGCGCCGCGGCTTCGGGTCACGTCGTGTCTCGCCATGCGCGACGCCGCAATTGCCGGGCTCGGCATCGCATCACTGCCGACCTTTCACAGTCACGAAGCGCTTCGCTCGGGTGCGCTCGAAATCATCGATATTGGCGCTGATCCCGATCTGACTCCGATCTCGATCGCGTACCAAAACGGCGCCCCCCCCTCCGCTAGGTTGACGGCCCTCATCGACCACCTCAAGCGCGCGTTCGGGGATCCGCCCTACTGGGACGCCGACATTCACCTGCCCACGAGGCGCGAGGCAGCGTCCCCCTAAAGGGCCTGCGCCAGCACGGTATCCAGCTGCTGGTAACAGGCCTCCATGCCCTGGTCCATGCCGGACGCGAGCGCGCCGTCACGGGCCTCCTTCGAGGCGTAAGTTTGAGTGATGCGCATCGTGGTGGCGCTGCCTCGTTCGGCAAATTCGTGCACCTCCACCAGTGAGCCAATTACTTGGCCAGACCCGAGCGCCATCGTTTCGGTGTGCACGATGCGCTCATGCAGAACCACTTCCGTGAACACGCCTCGCAGCGTCATCGCCGGGTCTTCTTCCGCGCTCTTCCAAGCCAGCGCGAGCGCGCCGCCCACGCGTGGATCGCACTCGCAGCTGGTCAGGGTCCAGCCGGGTGGAGGCAGCATCCAACGGGTCATCTTGTCCGGGGTGAACATCGCCTGCCACATCAGCCGAGGCGGCGCATCGAAGGTGCGGGTGAGGACGATGGTGGTGTCCGTGGGGGTCGAGATTTGCAGGTCTTTGGCGGCAATTGTTTTGGGGTTCATGGTCTGGTCCTCGTGACTGACAGTCGAGCTTGGCGAAAAGGGTTGAATGGTGATGAAAATGTTCAGGGGCGGCGCGCGCCCGCTTGCTCTTCGGCTTTCATCTCGTCGAGCAGAGAATCCAGCACTTCGAAGCGGGCCTCCCAGTACTGGCGGAACTGCTCGGTCCAGAGCATCGCTTCCTTGAGCGGCAAGGCGTTGAGGCGGCAGAGCTGCTGACGGCCGGATACGCGGCGACGGACGAGCTTTGCGCCCTCCAGCATGCGCACGTGCTTGGTAGCCGCCGGGAAGGTCATTTTGAGGGGCGCCGCGAGCTCACTCAGGTTGCGCTCGCCCAAGGTGAGCTGCCGGATGATCGCGCGGCGGGCGGGGTGCGCTAGAGCATGAAAAACCAGGTCTAGACGCGGGGATCGATCTAATACCATTTGGTTTAGTATACCGATTGGTTTCACGATCGCAAGCACGAGCTCGCTGGCTTCGGGCGAGCGGACAACCGCCTCCGCCGTGCGTCGGCGCGCAAATGCATAGGAACCCATAACAAATCGCGATGAGCGTCGGACGCTGCGGCGATGTATCTTCTTCGCATGGGAAAGCCGAAGTTCGGGCGCTCGGGGGTTGCGCTATTGGGCGCTGGTTGCTTTTCGCTCGTGGCGTGCGGCGGATCCAGCGCGGGGAGCGCGCTACAAGCCGCAGGCTCCGCAGGCAGCGAGGAGAGTGCGACGCACGGGGGTGAAGCCGGTGCGCCTGCCGCTAGTGGCTCGAATGCCAGTGCCGGCAGCGGCAGCACTGCGCAGGCTGGCAGCGGCAACATCGCCTCTGCTTCCGGCTCTTCAGGTTCGAACACGGTGCTGCCGGGCAGCGCGGGAGCGGCCAACGAGATCGACTTTTCTCACGGCTCACGTTTGCTGATTCCGCAGCGCAATTTCACTGGCGCACACCTCGGCCCCACGGGAGATTTCAACGAGCTCAGCAGCGTCGAGAATATCGACGTGACCGTTTCGGTCGATCTGGTGGATGCGCCCACCTACCCGCGCCAGTTCGAAGCAGGGTTCGACATGCCGGGCCTGTTCACCATGGGTTGCCAACTCTGGATGGGGAAGTTCGAAGTCGGCTCGGTCGCGGTGAAGCAGGATGTGGGCGGAACTGGCGCGCACATGAAAATCGAACAGGTCGACGGGCACTACCTCTTGACTCACGATGGTCCGGGCACTCACCAAATCCGCGTCACGGGTAAGTTCCTCGCCAACAACGGCACGAATGGAGGAATTTGCCACTCCTTGCCGCTGGGCGAGGTGGCGGTCCCCGTCGCATTCACCACGAACGTCAATATCCAGCGCATGGGCTCGGTCCAAACGGACACTTGGCGTTGTGGAACGTCGCCCGTCATGTTGTCTGGCCGCAACTACCCGGGAACCCAGATCCACATCTTGAACGAGCAGGGCCAGCTCATGCAGCCGGCGAACGTGTACAGCACATACCCGCTGGATGTGCTGGTCGAGACCGAGAAACCCGCGCAGATTGTGGAGGCGGGTTCGGGTCTCTCTTCCGATGGGCTGGTCGTGACCGGTGAGCCCCAGAAGGTTCGCCTGAGCACCGCCTACGGTACGCTGCTCACGTATCAGTTGGTCGACGCTTCGTTCATCGATGGCTTGGAGGTGGAGTTTTCCTCGAGGTGGAGCCAAGACGTCAAATCCCCTCAATACCCGCTAGCAACGGACGTCGTACCCGCCATCGCCAAAGGCAAGGTGCTCGTGGCAGAAGCCACACTGAAGGTCGCCGGAGTGAAGGTCTGCAGCCCGATCCTCGCGAATGACTTCGAGACCACCCTATTGGCGCCGACTGTTTGCGACGTGCAGCACGAAGTCGGTCCCAATCAGTACCCAGGCGTTCCGGGGTTTCTAGCCACGTTCGTCGACCCGAACGGAACTTGCGAACTCGAGCTTTCGGTGCCCGCTGCCAATGGCGGCAAGGGCTTGAACAAGCACCTCACCTCGGTGCTCGTACCAGTGAATCCCTGATTCGATCAGCGTCGGCCGTCCAACGGATCGATGGCGGGGGCGGCGACCTGGGGCGCGGCGCCCTTCGGCTTCGCGCTACTCGCCTTGACCTTGAGCGACGCCTTCGCGTGGGGCGCGGCGGACGCAGTGGCCTCGGGAGCCGCCGAGACCACGGCAGCGGGGGGTGGCGCAGAGGTCGCAATCGACTGCGGTTCGACGGCGGGCGGCTTGGGCAGCGGCGCGCTGGGCGCTGGAGCGGCTGCGACCGGGGCGTTGGGGGGATGCTCTGCGTCCGATTCGACGGTCGGACCCTTGTGCGTCAAGAACAGCAGCACACCCCCGAGCAGCACGCCGAGCAGGCACAACGCCACGACCAGCGGGGTGCGTGATTTCTTGGCTTCGGTCGAAGCGCCGAAGTTGGTGTTGGTGCCGGAGCCCGCGGGCACCGAGACCGCGGCTACGATGGCAGGCGGTGCGCTCGCGAAACCTGCGGCGCCGAGCACGCGTGAGATGCGCTCTGCGGAGCGCTGCGCCGCCGCTTGGCCAAAGGGCGCGAGTGCGTACGCGAGCTCGGCCACCGTGCTCCAGCGCTGCTCGCGGTTCTTCTCCAAGCAACGCAGCACCACCTGCTGCAATCCGGGTGGCAAATCCGGCCGCAAGTCATGAAGCGGACGCGGCGGATCTTGCAAAATCATGCCGCACAGTTGGGGCATGGTTTCGGCTTCGAAGGGCACGCGCCCGGTCAGGCTCTCGTACAGGATCACCCCCAGCGCCCAGATGTCCGTGCGCATGTCCACGTTGCGTGACGAGCTCATTTGCTCCGGGGACATGTACAGCGGCGAGCCCATGACCGTACTGGTCTTGGTCATCCCGAATTCGGGCGGCGCGCCGGGCACGGTCACCTTCGAAATACCGAAATCCAACACCTTGATGCAAGGGCTGCCATCGACCCGACGGGTGACGAACAAATTCGCGGGCTTGAGATCGCGGTGCACGATACCGAGCGCGTGCGCTTCGGCGATCGCTTCACACGCCTGCAACAAGAACTCGATCGCCTCCGGTACGGCCATGGCGCCGTTGTGACGCACCCACGAGGCGAGGTCTTCGCCGTGCAGGTATTCCATGACCATGTATGGCGAGCCGCTCTCCAAGGTGCCGACGTCCGAAACCCGCGCCACGTGCTCGCTCTTGATCTTGACCGCCGCGCGGGCCTCGCGCGCGAAACGTTCCACCGCCTCTGGATTGGCGAGCGCGTCTGGCAGCAGAAACTTGAGCGCCACCCGCTCGTCGAGCTGCAAATGGGTCGCTGCCACGACGATGCCCATGCCGCCCTGGCCGAGCACGCGCTCAATCCGGAACTTTCCAGCCAGAATCTGGCCTTCGTGAACCTCGTTCGACATTCTCGTGCTGGTCTCGCTAGCTCTTAGGGCTTAGCAGAGCGGCGCGCCGCCTGGTAGTGTCCCCGCGGAGCAACCGGTGAGCGTAGACCCTATTCACCTCGTAGATGTCCCTTTTTTGGCACTTCTGGACGAAGAGCAGCGCGGGCTTTTGGCCGCGCGGCTCGATACGATCCATGAGCCCGCCGGAAAGTCGATGTTCGTTTATGGCGATCCGGGGGATTCCGCATACATCGTGCGCAAGGGCAGCGTAGAGATTTACTCCAAGAACGACACCGGTGAGCGGATCGTGCTGGAGACCTGCCGCGCGGGCGATTTTTTCGGCGAGATCTCCCTGCTGGACGGCGGTCCACGAACCGCCTCGGCCGTGGTCGTCGAAGACCTGGAAGCAATTCTCGTGGACCGCGGCGATCTCGAGGAATTTTTACGGATCTGCCCCGCGGCGGCCATCAACTTGCTCGCTGCCAGCGGGCGGCGCATCCGCGAAACGGCCAAGCTGCTCCGTCACAGCGTATCGCGCGACATCAACGAAGACATCGAGGACAAGCGCACTCGCGTGATGAAGGTCGCCGACTGGATCTCCGAATTCAGCGGCAGCTTGGAGTTCCTATTCATTCACCTGGGTCTGTTCTTCGTGTGGATCGTGCTCAACGTAGGCCCGCTCGCGCGCACCTCGTTCGGCAATTTCGATCCCTTCCCGTTCGGCCTATTGACGATGGTCGTCTCGCTCGAAGCCATCATCTTGTCGGTGTTCGTGCTGCTCAGCCAAAACCGTCAGGTTGCGCGCGACCGCGTGCGCAATGACATCGAGTACCACGTGAACCTGAAGGCCGAACTCGAGATCGGCCACCTGCACGAGAAGGTCGATCACTTCCACCAAGAGGTGATGCGCCGCTTGTCCGTGCTCGAAAAGGCCTCTCTGCCTCCGACACGACCCTGAGCTTCGCTCTCGCTCGATTCAGCAATGGAAAGGGAAGAATGTTCGTGTCGAAACACTGCACGCTGGGGTTGGGCTGTGGCGGGCTACTGTTGCTGGCTACAGCGTGCGCCAGTGCTCCACCGCTCGAAGCGACTCGACCCGAGCCGCCGACCCCTCTTTCCGCGCCCGCGCCGACCGCGACCGCGCCGGCCGTTCCACTCGCCGCCAAGCCCGCCGATCGGCTGCCTTCGTGGAAAGAGGGCCCCACGAAACAGGCCATCCTCTCTTTCGTCGCGCGAGTGACGACACCGGGCCCAGATTTCGTTGCGGTGCCCGAGCGTATCGCGACTTTCGACAACGACGGGACGCTCTGGACCGAGCAGCCCATGTATATCCAGCTCGCCTTCACGCTGGATCGAGTGCGCGAGCTGGCACCGCAGCACCCCGAGTGGAAAGCAAAAGACCCGTTCAAGTCGGTGTTGGCGGGAAACTTGGCGGGCGCCTTGGCCGGCGGTGAGAAGAGCCTGGTGCCCCTGCTCGTCGCCACACACACGGGAATGACGACCACCGAATTCGAACAGGTCGTCAAAGCTTGGTTCGCGACCGCGAAGCATCCGAAGTTCGGTCGGCCCTACGCCGAATGCGTCTACCAACCGATGCTCGAGGTGCTCTCGCTTCTGCGCGAAAATGGCTTCAAGACGTTCATCGTCTCGGGCGGCGGCATCGACTTCATGCGCCCGGTCACCGAGCAACTTTACGGCATTCCGCCCGAACAAGTGGTGGGCTCGACGGGCAAGCTGAAGTTCGAGCTGCGCGATGGCAAGCCGGTGCTCGTGCGCGAGGCCGGGATCGACTTCGTCAATGACGTCGAGGGCAAACCAGTGGGCATTCAGCGCCACATCGGACGCCGCCCGATCGCTGCCTTTGGCAACTCCGATGGCGATCAGCAAATGCTGGAATGGACCGCGGCGGGCTCGGGAGCGCGCCTGATGCTGCTCGTGCATCACACGGACGCCGAACGAGAGGTCGCCTACGATCGAAAATCTTCGATCGGTAAATTGGACGCGGCGCTCGATGAAGCCAATACCAAGGGCTGGCTCGTGGCGAGCATGAAGGACGACTGGCTGACCATCTTCCCAGCGCCGCACCCGAGCGCGTCAGTTCCGCCCCGGTAACACCGCCATCGCCCGCGGTCCGGGTGACTTTGCCCCCCAAGTTGTCTATGAAAGTGCCCATGGCGTTGGGCGACGTGCAGGGACTTCGCGCGGCAGTGGGCGCACGCATCGTGGGACAGGCGGAGGTGATCGATTTTTTGATCCTGGCCCTGCTCTCCGATGGGCACGCTTTGCTCGAAGGGCTGCCGGGCTTGGCGAAGACGAGGGCCGTGAAGGCGCTGGCCAAAGCGCTGGGCACGGAGCTTCATCGCGTACAGTTCACGCCGGATTTGCTGCCCTCGGACGTGACCGGCTCGGTCGTGTATCACTCGGACGAAAAGGGCGGACGCTTTCGTTTCGAACCGGGCCCGATCTTCGGCAACGTCGTCTTGATCGACGAGATCAATCGCGCGCCGGCCAAGGTGCAATCGGCGCTGCTCGAGGCCATGGAGGAGCGACAGGTCACGATCGCCGGCGAGACACATCCGCTGCCAAAACCGTTCTTCGTGCTGGCGACGCAGAATCCGATCGAGCAAGAGGGGACCTACCCATTGCCCGAGGCGCAGCTCGATCGCTTCCTGCTGCACATTCGCGTGGGCTACCCGGATGCGGAAGCCGAGCTCGCGATCGTGCGCATGGTGCGCAGCGAAGAGCAGCAAGAGGCACCGATTACCCCGGTGCCTCTCGAGCTCATTACCGAAGCCCGGCAGGCAATAAGTAGCACCGTGAAGGTTTCGGAGACGGTCGAACGCTACATCGTCGCGCTCGTCACAGCTACGCGAAATCCCAGCGCACTCGATGCAGCGCTCGGTAAGCAGATCGAAGTCGGAGCTTCCCCGCGTGCGTCGCTCGCGCTGGACAAGGTGTCGCGAGCGCGCGCGTGGCTCGCCGGTCGTGATTTCGTGACTGCCGATGACGTGCGGGCGGTCGCCAGCGCCGTCTTACGCCATCGCTTGGTGCTCGCGTACGACGCGAAGGCCAAAGGCCTCAGCGCCGACCAAGTGGTCGCTCGCTTGCTCGAGGTGGTCGCGGTCGGAGGGTGAACCGATGACGAGGGAGGACCGCATTCGCGAAGAAGGCGTGTATGTCGAGCTCGACGAGCTAGTCGCGCTGCGCCACGTCGCGCGTCACACCACTCTCCTCCCCCGCCAACCCGTCAACAGCCTGCTCGCCGGGCGCCGCGCGTCGAAGCTACGCGGCCGAGGTCTGGATTTCGACGAGCTGCGCGCCTACGTCGCGGGGGACGACGTTCGGCGCATCGATTGGCGCGTGACCGCCCGCATGGGCAAGCCGTATGTCCGAAGCTACAAAGAGGAACGCGATCGCCCGGTGCTGCTCCTGGTCGATCAGCGGCGTGGCATGTTCTTCGGCAGCCAGCTCGCGTTCAAATCAGTCGTCGCCGCGCGGCTCGCGGCGCTCGTGGCGTGGCGCGTTTCAGCCGTTGGCGATCGGGTCGGCGCGCTGGTCGTCGGCGAAACCGAGCAGTGGTCGCTGCGGCCGGCGCGCTCCGAGGCGAATGTGTTTCGACTGCTCGAGATGCTGGTGCAAGCGGGTCGCGCGCTGCCGTCAGCGAAGACAGCGGAAGGTGACGTATTCGGTGCCGCACTCGCGCAGCTCGTGCAGGTGGCACCGCACGATGCGCTGGTCGTTTTGATCTCGGATTTGCGCGGAGTTTCGCCGGATGCCGCAGCGACGCTCGCCAACGTTCGGCGCCACAACGATCTGCTCGTAGCTTGGGTCGTCGATCCGTTGGAGTCAGCGCTGCCCGACGTCGGCCTCGCCGGCGTCACGGACGGTGAAAGTCAGATTTCGCTCTTTACGTCGGACCAAAAGCTACGGCGAGATTTTTCGCAGGCTTTTGCTGGCGATCGCCAACGTGTCGCTGAGCTGTGTGCGCGTTCGGGCGCCCCGTACTTCGAACTTCGAACAGACCGGCCGTTGCTCGAACAAGTGCAAGAAACGTTCGGCGGGCAGCGCTTGGCGGTGGGCAGGCCCGCGTGACACCGGTCGTTCCTCCGTATCGACGCGGAGGCGGCTTTGGGTCGCTCGGCGTTCGCTTTCGTGAAGTCGTCGACCCACCTGCGCTGGCGCTTCGACCAGAAACGCTCGGCGCTTGGCTCACGCTCGGCCTGCTCGTGGCGGCGATCGCTGCGGCGATCGGTTGGCTCAGCTATCGCTATTGGCGCCGGCGCTACCGCCGAGCCGCAGAACGAGAGCTACTGCTCCTGCAGGCGGCGTTCAACGCTCAGCACGAGCCTCTAGCGGCGCTCGAAGCGGTGCCCGCTGTGATCAAGCGCTGCGCACTGCACGGCTTTGCGCGCGAAAAAGTGGCGCCGCTGAGCGCCGAGCGCTGGGTCGCATTTCTCTCGACCACGAGCCGCACGGGCTTCGCGAGCGCCGCGGGGAGTGCTCTGGTAACGATCGCGACGCGCGGGGCCAGCGCAGTGACGGCCGAGGAAGCCGCGCAGTTGTTCGGCGCCGCTCGCACCTGGATTCGGGGGCACCATGCCGACTTTTGATTGGCCCTGGGCCTTTCTGCTCTTGCCCCTGCCCTACTTCGTGAACCGCTACCTACGCCCGTTCGAAGCGGCAGAGCGTGCGCTCAGTGTCCCATTCATGCCCAGGCTGAGGTCGTTGCTCGGTGATCGAGCGGCACGCACGGCCCGCACTCGCTCGAAGCTGCAGCTCGCAGGGCTGAGCGTGATTTGGCTGCTGACGGTGGGGGCGCTCGCCCGGCCGATGCAACTCGGGGCCCGCGTCGACCGCCAAACAGCGGCGCGCGATCTGCTGCTGCTGGTGGATCTCTCGGGCTCGATGGCGGAGACCGACTTAACCCCTCAAGGTGACAAGCCGCGCACCCGCCTCGCCCTGGTGAAAGAGGTGCTAGGTTCGTTCATCCAGGCGCGGCAGGGGGATCGGCTGGGCCTGTTGGTGTTCGGCTCGGCGCCGTTCGTGCAGGTGCCATTCACGCTGGACACCCACGTCGTAAAGCAGCTACTCGACGAGACCGACGTGGGCATGGCCGGCCCGCAGACGAGCTTGGGCGACGCAGTGGGCCTCGCGTTGGACGTGCTCAAACGCAGCGACGCGAAGAGCCGCGTGGTGATCGTACTCACCGACGGCAACGACACGGGCTCGAGCGTGCCACCGCTGCAAGCCGCGCGCATCGCGGCCGCACGCGGCGTCACGCTGTACACCATCGGCGTCGGCGATCCACGTACGGCAGGCGAAGAAGCGCTCAACACTACGGTGCTCACGCAAATGGCAGAGCTCACGCACGGCCGCTTCATCCGTGCCAATGACGAGCGCAGCTTGGCGGATGCCTATCGCGTGCTGGGCGAGCTCGAGCCGGTCGCTCACCGCACCATCGGTTACCAGCCAAAGCGCGCGATCAGTCACTACCCGTTGCTCGGCGTAGCCGGCTTACTCGGTCTCGACGCGCTCTTGCGCTGCTTTTCGATGGGGAGCGCGGCGTGGACGCGCCGCCGCGCCCGTTCGAACGCGAACTCGCCCGTCGAGGAGGGTCGCCATGCTTGATGCTTTGGCAGCGTTTCATTTCCTGCGCCCACTCTGGCTGTGGGCACTCGTGCCTTTCATCTCGTACGGTGTGGCGCTGTATTTTCGGGAGAGCGCGGCCTCGCCCTGGGCGCGCGCAGTCGACCCGCGCCTGCTTCGGCACCTGGTCGGGGAGCAGCGCTTGCGCACTTGGCTCACGCCGGATGTCGCCCTCGTACCGCTGGGCGTGCTCGCCGTACTCGCCGCGTCGGGTCCAACTTGGGCGCCGCAGGTGCAGACAGGGGACCCATCGAAGAGCCCGCTTGCGATCGTGGTCGAGCTATCGCACTCCATGTCAGGCACGGATGTATCGCCGAATCGTGCTCAGCGCGCGCGGCTGGAATTGCTCGATCTAGTGCACGCGCGGCCCTCGTCACCGACGGCGCTTGCGGTGGTCGCCGGGTCCGCGCATGTGCTCATGCCGCTGACGGACGATCCGAGCGTGCTCGAGCCGTACTTGAATGCACTCAGTCCCGAATTGATGCCGTCCGACGGCGAAGCGTTCACGCGCGTCGCCGCGCTCCTCGAGCCACTAGCGCGCGACGCCAAAGCACCGCTCAGCGTGTTGCTCGTGACCGATGGGATGCCGCCCGACGGCGCAGCGGCACTGAAGGCCTTACATGAGTCGCGTGGCGTCGGCTTCGTGATCCTCGCGGTGGGCAGCTCGCACGGCGATCCGGCGCACGCTGCACCTCCGCTCGATCGAACTGGGCTCGATCGCTTCGCCGACGAAGTAGGCGGAACGGTCGTCGAACTGTCGTTCGGGGAGCGCGACGTTGGCCGAATCTTGTCGGCGATTGCCCTGCATCGCGCGCGTTCGTTGCCCGCAAATGACGCCCAGTTCTGGGAAGACAGCGGCTACCTGTTCGCGATCCCACTCGCGTTGCTGGTCGCGCTCTGGTTCCGCCGCGGTTGGGTACTCGGGCGGGTGGCCTTACTCAGTCTATCCCTGCTCAGTGGTTGTTCGGGAAACATCGCCGACATTTGGCTCACCCGCGACCAGCAGGGGCAGCTCTTGTTCGATGAAGGTCGCTATCAGGAAGCCGCCGAGCGCTTCGAAGATCCGATGCGGCGCGGCCTTGCGTTCTACGCACAGGGCAAGTTCGCCGACGCCGCGGCGAGCTTTGCCTCACTCGACAGCAAAGAGGGCTTGTACAATCTGGGCAACGCCTACGCCCAAGGTGGCAAGCTCGGTAGCGCGACGCGCGCCTACGACCGCGCCCTCGCCAAGTCTCCGACCTTCCGCGACGCGCGCCACAACGCCGATCTCGTGCGGGAGCTGATCCGTTCGCAACAGGAGGACACGGACCAAGAAGACAACCAGAAGCCCGAGAAGCAGTCCGGGGACGCGGCGACGCAGATTTCGCGCGACCAATTGGCAGCAAAGCCGCCCCCTGCCGCAGCGAAGGAGCAGACTGCTGATTCCGACGCACTGCCTATGAGCCCGGCGGAAGAGGCCGCTTGGCTCAAGCACGTGAACACGGATCCCGGCGAATTTCTCAAGCGAAAGCTGCAGATGCTGTCCGAGCAAGCGAAACCATGACCGACTCGATCACCGCGGCCCCCGCGACCGTGGCTCGCCCACACATCGAACTCAGCCGCGGCGGGCCAGAAAAACCGTGGCTCGGGCAGCTGGTGCCAGTGGAAGTCGACGTCTGGCGGCCAGAGCCGGACGAATCCCACCCGCTCGAACCCTTCGCCCTCGACGACGTGGTGGCGGCCGGCATGATCGTCAAGTGGGACGAGCATGCTTCGCCGCCCGACATCAAGCAGCAGGGCGAGACTCGGTTTCTCGTTCAGCATCGCTCGCTCCTCGTGTTCCCCGAGAGCGAGGGCGAGCTCAGCCTGCCGCCCATCGTCGCTCGCTGGACGGATCCCGCCACGAAGACCGAAGTCGTCGTGAGCAGCAGCGAGCTCCGCTTCCAGGCCGCGCTACCGCGCGGAGCGGGAGATCCGCTGCCGCTCGTCGCCTCATCGGCAGCGCTCGTACAAACGTTCGACCGCAACCTCAGTGAGCTTCGCGTCGGCGACGGCTTCACCCGGACACTGAGCCTTCACGCCACAGACACTTACCCGGTCGTTTTCCCCGAACTTCAGTTGGCGGACGTGCCGGGCCTGCGTGCCTATCCGGCTCAGCCCAAGGCCAGTTCGAACAGCGAACATGGCCAAATTCAGGGAGATCTGACGTTAAAAGTGACCTATGTGGTCGAGCGTGTGGGTCCGCACGGCATGCCGGGTACCGCGCTCCGTTGGCTCGAGCCGAGCTCGGGGCGCTATGCCGTGGCGGCAGTGCCCGAGATCAGCTTTTGGGCTCGCCCCAATTGGTCACTTGGGTTTCAGTGTTTCGGGGTTCAGCGGGGTGCCGCGGTAGCGACGGAAGTCGGCAGTCTCGCGCTTTTCGCGCTGTTGGTGCTCGCGGTAGTTAGACGCGTACGGCGCGGTCCGAGTCGCTTCGAACGAGCGTTGGAACTCCGCTCGCGCGAACTCCGTGCTTTTCGTGCTGCTGTGCAGGCAGCTCGCCACGGATCGGCATTGGATACTCTACGGAGCATTTACACTTGGCTGGCCATCCGGCTACCGAGTCGACTCGATCGCACCCTGGCGCCGCTTGCCAGTGCCACTCAGGAGTCCGGAATCGGGTGCGCAAAACTCGAAGCGGACATCTTTCGCAATCGGGTTTCTGCTGCGCCGGGAGCGGGGTTTGGGTCTATGCTCCGGCGCGCGAGAAGGGCTCTGGGGCGCGCGCAACCGACTGGGGCGCTCGACGGCCTGAACTCCGTGCAGACAGACCAAGGAGGACGGTAATGAAGCCAGGGTCAAAGTGGATGGCAGTTGGCGCAGTCGTTGCGCTGACGTCAGGGTTTGCGGCGTGCGATCAAAAAGAAAAGGGAAGCGTGGAGGGCTCGTCGACCGCAACGCCGCAAGCTGCGCCGCAGGAGGCGCCGGCAGCTGCCGCGGAACCCCAAGAGGTCGTCCTCAAACGGATAAGCAAGCCGAGCAAAGAAGCACTCGTCAAGACGGCGGACGTGGTTGAAGCGGGCAAGAGCAAGCGCCCGAATATCCTCGTCATCATGGGTGACGACATTGGCTACGACAACATCAGCGCTCACAACCAGGGCATGATGGGCTATAGCACCCCCAACATCGATCGCATCGCGAACGAAGGCATGCTGTTCACCGACTCATACGGTGAGAATAGCTGCACTGCGGGGCGCGCGGCGTTCATCACCGGGCAGATCCCGTTTCGCACCGGCCTGACCAAGGTCGGCTTGCCCGGCGCTGACGTCGGCCTCAACAAGGCTGATCCAACGATCGCAGAGTTGCTCAAGCCGCTCGGCTACCGCACCGGCCAATTCGGCAAGAACCACTTGGGCGACAAGGACGAGTTCCTGCCCACCAACCACGGCTTCGACGAATTCTTCGGCAACCTGTACCACTTGAACGCCGAAGAGGAGCCGGAAAACCCCGACTATCCGAAGGACCCGGCGTTCAAGAAGCGCTTTGGCCCGCGTGGTGTGATCCACAGCAAGGCGGACGGCAAGATCGAAGACACGGGCCCGCTGACCAAGAAGCGGATGGAGACCATCGACGAAGAGACGCTCAAAGCGACGATGGCCTTCATCGACCAGACGCATCAGGAGAACAAACCGTTCTTCGTTTGGTTCAACTCGACGCGCATGCACATCTTCACGCACTTGAAGCCGGCGTCCGTGGGCAAGACGGGCTTGGGCATCGAAGCAGATGGCATGGTCGAGCACGACGGCATGGTCGGCGACCTGCTGAAGAAGCTCGACGACCTGAAGATCGCCGATGACACGATCGTGATCTACACGACGGACAACGGCGCCGAGGAGATGAGCTGGCCAGACGGTGGCACCACGCGCTTCCGGGGCGAGAAGGACACGGGCTGGGAAGGCGGATTTCGCGTTCCATTGGCGATTCGCTGGCCCAAAAAAGTACCGGCGGGCGTGATCTCGAACGGCATCATCTCCAACCTGGATTGGATGCCCACGTTGCTCGCGGCGGCCGGTGTCCCCGACGTTACGCAGAAGCTCGTGACCGGGTACAAGGCCGGCGACAAGAACTTCAAGGTTCACATCGACGGCATCAATCAACTCGATCACATCTTGGGCAACGGCGAGAGCCCGCGGAACGAGTTCTTGTACTTCAACGACGACGGAGATCTGGCCGCCGTCAGGCAGGGCAAGATGAAGTTCCACTTCGAGGTTCAGGATGCGAAGGGCTTCGGTGTTTGGCTCGATCCGTTCAAGAAATTGCGCGGCCCATACATGTTCGATTTGCGCGCCGATCCTTTCGAACGCGCCAAAGAAGAGGGCTATGGCTACAACCTTTGGGCGATGGAGCGCGCCTTCTACGTCGTCCCAGTGCAGGGTGTCGTGAAGCGCTTCGTCGACACGCTGAAAGACTTTCCGCCTCGCGGAAAAGCGGCCAGCTTCTCGATCGACCAGGTATTGGCGGCCGCTGCCAACAACAAGGGCGCCGCCAAGTAGCAACCAGGTCTGTAATCCGGCGAGACCACCCAAGTCAGGTCGGCTCCGCTCCGTGACTGCACCCGGGATAGCTCGGCCAGACAGCGGAGACCGACCTGAAACGGGAAGCGGGCTTTTCTGTTCCCGACTCGGTGGCACCTCCGAAGCGAGTCGAAGAACGCGGTTCACATTAGGTCGCGCGGCCCGACCTCGCCGAGCAAGCGCGCTTCGTCGGCCTGCATCGCGTTCTGCATGACTTGCGCGAGAGTCTTGCTGACCGAGCTTTGTTCGGCGGCACCGGGCGCAAGCAAACCCTTCGCCTCTTGGAAGCTGCGTTGCAAGGCCTCGATGACCTGCCGGCGTCCAGTCTTGAACGTCAATTCCTTCGCTTTGTAGGCCGCCACCTTCGCCGCTACGAGCAAGCGTTCAGCCTCGAGTAGCTTGTCTTTTTGCTTCGCGGGCTCGAACTCGACCACCGCCTCGCCCAGAGCAGCCACCGCGCTCTGGTACGGACCATCGATGGCGGCGAGCGCGTGATAGTCGTCACGCTCGGCAACGGCATCCAAGCGGAGCAAGAAGTAGTCTAGACCGACGACGGGCTGCGCGGTCTTCTGGTCCGGGCCGCGATGGAGCTTGTCGTTCTTCACCCACAATGGTTCGTTGAAGGTGCCTTCGGGCGCGCTCAAGACGGCAAGATAGCCCGGCGAGAGCGGTTTGCCAGCGCCGAACTTATCGTGCAAACGCAGCGTGAGTTGCGTTTCCTTCGCCCCGACCAGGGTCGTGATGCCATCGACCAGCGGTTGAGCAAACCCGAGCGCAACCGAGAGCTGAGGCACGGCCAACGTCTTGCTGAAGTCCGTCAGCACCTTGAGGAGGCTGGACGCTTCGTTCGATCCAGGTAACGAGACGAGCCCGGCCTCCAACTCGATGTCACCACCGTTGAAGGGGATCAGCGGTGTCAACGAGTAGTTGAGCAGCACACCCCGGTCCAAAGACTTGGCATCGAGGTCTTGCAAACCACTCGGGCCAGCGACTTGGGTGAAAGTCTCCTCCTTGTCCCCGAACTTCAGCTTGATCAAGCTGTACAGAGCGGGCGAGCGATTGGTGAACCACTCCTTGCTCTTGGACAGGAACATCTCTGCCAGCGTGATGCTGAAGTAGTGCTCTCCGCTCACCACTGGCGTGGTTTGAAAGGTCCTGCCTTCAGACCGGCTCGGATCGAGGTAAACGTAGGTGTAGTGAACGGCGTCCTTTTGGAAGCGATCTGCGAACCACTTGAATAGACTGTTCATGCGCTTACTGCCCTTTCCTTGACCTCATCCGGCCTGGCTTCGCCGACACGAAGATCCAGGGTATCGACCCCGTAGAAACACACGTCATTCGCGAGCTCGGCCGCATCTTCCGGCTCGAGCCCGCACTGCTCGAAGATGGCATCGCGCAGCTCGCGCACGGCGCTGCCCAGAGACACGCTGGCCTTCGCCTGCCGCCGGGCAATGACACGGCAGATCTTATCCAGACCCTCGCGCAAGAGCGGCGTCTCCGACGGCAGCGACGGCACGCAGATGACCGCCGGCGCGCAGGAGAGCGCGAGCTCTGCCCCGGCGATTCGCAGATGGCTCGCGGTCAGCCGATCGGTTGCGCCGCGCTGACCCAATCGGCGTCGATCTGGAGCGATCAGCACGAGCACCCGCAACTCGGGGAACACCCGGCGGATGTCCGATGTACCGATCCCGCTGCCCGCCGACGGCTCGAGCAATAGGCGCAGCTGGCGCTCGTACACGCTCACCTCTGCCTGTAGGAACAGCACGCCGACCGAGCGATCCCGCTCTTCGGGCAGAGCACGCAAGAAACGCTGCTTGATAGCGGAGTTTTCAAGGATGTCTTCGCTGAAGGAAAGCTCACGTTGAGCGGACAAGCAGCACAGCGTCATCTCACCGGCGAACGTGCCGACGCTGCCGCCGCGTCGCGTGACTTTTCGGCGAACTTCCAGAGTGTTGTTGGCGAAGTCCGCGCTGCGCGGGAATGTGAGCATCGCTTCCCAGCAGGGCTCGGCTAAGTCCGGCGTCCATTCCGTGACTAGTGGGCACGGAAGGCGCATCCCCACCTCATTCTTGAAAAGCGTCTGAATCGAAGTGTCGCTACGCGTGACACCATCCTTGCGGATGATCACTTCGGCAAGCCGCGGCACTGCGGCGGCCGCCGAAGCGTAGGGCTCGGTCGCCGCCGGAAGGCGAAAGCGATACTGGTAACGATCCCTACGCGAAAGAATGGTGTTGACCTCATACTCGGCAAGGAAGCTCCCCGGCTCGGGCTGAGCGACGCTCCAGCTCGGCTTGACCAATAGAGGCGCCAAACGACCGATTGCCCGGAGAGAATATTTGTTCGCGACCGCGAAGGCAATGAACGCGATGTAGACGACGACACCGAGCGCGAGCGCGAAGTAGTAGGAGTTTTCTTTTACGAACTCCCACATGCTCGCGATGGTTTGCGCTGAGAAAAGTTGGTAGCCTGCGCGCAGGAGCACCACCAGCAAAGCGAAGCCCGCCGCTTGCACCCATTGCCTCTCCCAGAACGAGCGCGGCGGCCCAATGTCCTCATCGTTCAGGAACAAAATGTCGGACGGGAGCTGGTTAGGGTACAGATCGAGCAAACTCTGACGAACCTTGTCTCGCTCTGCCTTCTCGGCCGAGGTCGATTGCAGCAACAGGTAGCGCGCAAACCAAGGCAACCATCCGGGCGGGATCTTCTCCAGATCGGCGCTCCTGCGAGGCAGATTGAAGCCGAGGTGGGCACAGGCGCGCTGAGCCGCGCGCTCCAAATCAGTGCGTTCCCTGGCTCGCAGCTCTCTGCTTTCCAGCTTTGCAAGCGCAGCTTCGGCTTCCTTGAAGAACGTCTCGAGCGGCTCGACGACGTGCTGGCCGAGCGCGGGAATGGGGATGGAGACCGCAGGTGCCGCTAGGCGAAAACGTTGGTTCAACTCGGAGGCGATGCGGTCGAGCCAGCGCGTTCCGCTCTCGCTCACGCTCACGCTCGCGCTACGTGCCGCCGTGATCACCTGCAGCGCAGTGTCGACCGCGCCGGCGGCGGCCAACCGTTGCAACACGGTCACGAACAGTGGCGGCACGGCCCGATGCGCCTCGCACTGTTCGGTCTGCTGAGCCACGGCAACCGAGCTCTGCACCAACGTCAGCAGGCTCTCGATGGGAGGCAACTTACTGACACCCAAGCGCAAGACTTGTGACAATGCTCGATCGGCGTCGAGCGTCTTGGGCATTCTCAGGTCCTGGAATGCATAGTGCGCCAGCCACTCACTCCCCATCCCCAACCCGCGCTGATCGGCGTGCTCCCAAGCTTCTGCCAAGCGCGCGCCCTCCAGCAGGCGACGTCGCTCCACGTCACCCGGCGGGATCCAATCGAAGGCGGGTGGGCAGAGTGCGGTTGGCTGCGTGGCTCTCGGATCCACGCTCGACCACGCGGGATCCAGGGTGTCTTGCCAGGCTGTGCGCTGCTGCGGAAATAAGCTCAAAACGCGGTGCAGCCACACGCTCAGCCAGGCAGCGGCTACGGTTCTCGCGGCGGGGTCAGGGCCAAACGCCAGCTCGAGCTCGTGAATCCGCGTCAAGACGAGCTGGGCGCTGGCTTCGGCGGATTTCGATGCCATGCCGCACCGTTCGAGCACCTCGACCGCGTGGTCGAGCAGAGCCATCTCGGTGTTGAGTGCTTGGCGCACGAAGCGCTCCGGAGCGATGGCGGGAGCAAACTCTTCGCGAAGCGAGCGGAGGCTGGGGCAGCCACGCAAACAATCGTGCAGCGCCGTCGTGTCGTGCTCGGAGCTCTGAAGCGCGTAACGCAGATTTGCCGCGACACCGGCCGCCGCGCGAAAGGTCAAGAGAGCGCGTTCCCGAGGATCGGGATGGGCGACAATGGCCAGCGACACCTCGCGCCACAAGACATCGAGCGGCTCGGCTCGCCCGCCCGCGCGCAGCTGCAGATGGGCGCGAAGCGCGCGCACGGCGGCCTCGAGTGGATGCTGACCGCCCGTCTCACCCACGGCGCCAGGCTCGGAGTTGAGCAGCCGCGCGGTCAAGCGGTCCGCCCATTCCCACGCGCCAGTGGCGAGCAATTTGTCTTCGATACGCGCCCACCAGCGCACCAAACGTTGTGGTTCGCTACGCAGCGTCTGGCACAGAACGTCGAAATATTCGGGCGCCAAGCGAGAGAACTCGCGTTCTACGGTGATCTTCTCCAACACGGCGGTGACACGCTGGCGCGCGTCGGTCCAGGCCGTGGGCAGCTCTTCCGCGAAGTATGCCTGCAGCTTCTGGCGCAGCTTCTCGTCGACCGACCAAAAAGTGGTGGGTGCGTCGCTCGTCTCCGTGGCGTGACGGTCGAGGTGCGTCCACTCTTGCTCGCGAATTTCGCGCCAGAGCGGCGCGATATCTTCTCGGAGCTCGGTCAGCTCGCCGAGCACTTCGACATCGAAGCGGCGCAGCAGCGTCAGGTGTGGCAACCAGACCGCGAGCTCTTCCCGCACGCGCGCGACGATGCGCTCTCGAACGTAGTGATGCCGCCCAGCCGCGCGCAGCCTCGCTTTGGTCAAGGTGCTGTCAGAAGCGGCCCAGCCCGCGTACAGTGCGACATCGTACGGGTTGTAACGCACGATGCCTGCGCCCGCGTCGTCGTCTCCGGGCTGAAGGAGGCCTGCAAAATCGTCCCCCTGCGGCGCCAAACTGAGGGCGAGGATGCTTTCGTGAAGCTCGGCCGGGATCGGGCCGCCCGCGCCCAGCGCTGGCTCACCGTAGCTGCGGAGCATGGTCAGCGCTTCATCGTGCTGAAAGCCGCGAATGGCGCAGACGCGCAAATACGGCCGCACCGGCAGGTCTTCGTTTTGCCAAGTCCAGCCGTTGCCCGATGACGCCAGCGCACGACGCCCGGCAAACACCACACGCAAGGAGGGCAACTCTTCGTGCAGCTTCTCCAAAATGCGAAAGGTCTCGACAACCGCGCGAGGCACCGAGCCATCGCCACGCATGCGCGCGAGCTCTTCACAGGTATCCAGAATCAGCAGCGGGACGCGCTCGATACTAGCGAACTGTCGCAAAGCATCCGCAAAGATCTTCAAGCAAAAATCGAAGCCGGGGGCATCGAGGCCGACCGGCACGTCGCGAGCCGCGCGCTGAGCCGTGTCGAGCTCGGCATGGACGCGCGCGACCTGCACGGACAGCTTGGCGAAGTAATCGATCGCGAGATCAGGCGCCTCCAGTTTGAGCTCCTCGGCAAAGCTCAGCAGCAGCAGGCCTGGTGAGCGCAACGGGTAGCTCGGATTCAAATGATCGAAATCGACACGCGCCGTGACGACCTGTGGCATGCGCTGACTCTGCAGGTGACGCAAGAACATGGTCTTGCCCGCCCCACCGACCCCTACGTAGTGCAGCGCCCAGCACTCATCGTCATCCAGAAGCCGTCGAAATGCGCGATCGAGCTTTTGGCGACCCAGGTAATTTTTGAGGTAGCGCCCATCCTGCGATCTGCGCTCATGTAGCTCGATCGCCCGTTGCGCCTTGCTGTAACCAACCCGAATCGGACCGCCGATCACGAGGGCGAGTGGCTCTGCGGCGCTGAGAATATCTGCGGCGGCAGGGCTCGTCTCCAGCCCAAGCTCGTATGCCTCTCTGAGCACCCCATCGACGGCACGCTCGAGCGCGAACGCAACCGCGTTCTCATCCGGCGCATCGGTCAGGAGCTCGCGCCAGAGCAGGAGCAGCGGCGGCAAATCCTCGACACTCGACCGCTGTATTTGTCGATATGCCCTTTGAGCCACAAGAAAGGCGGGAGGGGCGTCGGAACGGGGGGCGCGCAGCCGCTGCAGGGCCCGTCGACGCTGCGCGGCCGACATGCAGTACATCTTGCCCGCGTGGGGCAACGACATATCGACGTAAGCAACCCATCCCGCTTCGACCGCCGCCGCTAATGCAGCCTGCGCGCGCTCCGTGGACTCGGTGGCAGAATTCGTCGCCAGCAAGCCACGGACCACAATTTCCTCCGGCCACATCGGCGCAATGCTGAGCCACTCGAGCACGGGCACCCCGACCGATGTGTCGACGGAAGCGGGAGCGCGAAGCGCTGCTCGCAGGCTGGCCAGGAATTCCGCGGGCTGGTCCATACTATTTATTTTGCTTCAAAATGGCGTCATCGTCGCACTCGATGAGCAGCTTTTGGCCGAGCATCAACTTGATGCCAAAATCCAAACCGTACAGCTTCGAGGGATAGCCTTCGGTCTCCTCCTCGAACACCCGAAGGGACTGATCGACCAAGGTCGGGTTCAAGCGCGACGGCGCGTATTTTTTCCAGGTCAAGAATTGCCGGCAGGCGAGCGCGGTTTCGAACTCGTCGAAGCGGCTCAGGTTACGCTTGCTGATGTCCGGATTGCCATTGATCGCATTCAATAGCTTTTTCCCGCCACGAGATCGCCGTCCGTACGTGAAGACGACCGGCATCGGACAAGCCGCCGTCCCCAACCCGTCGGGACCAATCAGGTTGGTCTTTACGAGCTCCGTGGCGACTCCCTCGTGCTGGTCCAACTGATCCCAGAGCAACATGAGTCCCCGGCAGGGGCCGGCTTGCGTTTCGACGTCCTGCCGCAAGGCTTGGATATCGCTACGCACGTGTTCGCGGATCGTATCCAAGGAGATGCGATCGGAGAGCACTTGTTGCTTGGATGTCGCTCGAAGCAGCGCGTCACGCGCGCTCAAGAATGCCGGCGTGGTGTCCGGAGTGGGAATGCTCCAACGCTCGAAGCCCGCCGTGAGCACTTCGCTGCGATTGGCGCGCGGCAGGCCGAAAACCTCACGCGTAGTCTCGAGCTGTTCGAAGAGCCGCACGGCAAAGTCCATCGGATTGGCAAAGCTGCTGCTGTATTGCCCGATGTAAACTGGAATCCAATTCTCGAGCACCGCTTGCCAGCGCAGCTCCTCGAGCAACCGTGATTTGCCGAGCCGGGCACGCTCGTTCACGTTCTCTTCCAAGGCGTCTTCTTCGTCGGTTTCGATGGCTAGGTTCTTGAGCTTGCGCTCGGCCAAATCCCGCATATCCGACAGCCAAGACAAGCGAGCGCAAAACGGCTCACGTTGATTTTTCGGCCGAACACGCTCGGCGGCGCGGAGCAGCGCCGTCTTCATTGGGGACGACTGAAATTGCACGCTCACGTTCGAGGCTTGGCAGAGCACGGCGCGTGCCCAATCGAAGCTTTGAGTGTGATTCTTGAAATGAAGCAGCGCAGCGCGGCGACCGCGCCCCGTTGCCACGTCCACTGGTCGTCGATCCGCGAGTGCCGAATAGAACTCGGAGGCAAACAGCCGACAAGCCGTGTCCGCGACTTCGCCCGCCATGCCCACGACGATCGGAATCCCGTGACCCACGAGTGCCGAGGCAAATGCCGCCGACACCCCTCCGCTCTCTGCAGTGTTGCACGCGTTGAGGATGACGGCGGAGGGACGAAATTCGGTATTTGCGCCCAAGATTTGGGCAAGGCGCGCGGCATTGACGGGGTCGGTTTTGGCCGCTCGACCCGCGTCGGGTGCGTCCGCGGTGAGTACGATGGTGCTTTCCCCAGCGCTCGTCCGACCGTGACTGATGACGTGCACCACGCTCGGACGAAATTCCCGGACGGCGCTTTCGAGCGATAGGCTCGTTGCCTGCACCAAGAGCCGAGTGTGAAGCGCAACGCCGAGGGCCTGGTCTGGCGTACCCAAGGTGCAGCTGAGCCGACGCAAGACGGCGAGGTATTCTGTGCCAGGCCGCACCTGTAAATCGAGCTCCCGCCCGATGACGAACAACACCCGAATCGGAAGTTCGAACGTCAGCAGCTCCGGCGCAGCGCTCGTGCCGACCAAGCGTGACACCGTGGTAAATCGCGCTCCAGTCGTCAGTGGCCCATCTGCGTTGAGCATCAGCTCCCACGGGAGCGACCGCCAAGGACCCGACGCGGGCAGCCCAAGCTGCAGTCGCAGCTCACCCGCGCCGTCTTTCAGAGTCACCCATTGTTCGCCGAGCAGCACGGCAAACAGGTAACCGCCGAGCAACTGAACGTCGGGGGGCTCGCTGCGCGGGTTGCCCTCCAGAAATCGATTGTGAGCCTCATCCCGCGCGTCGACGGCGTCTGGTTTGCAGAGAGGTTCCCAAGGCAGCCCGGCGGGAACATCGCTGGCCGGCGGCAGCGGAAAACCCTTGCTGTCGACGCTCCCCGCGCGCTCGAACAGCAACTTCGGCGCGTCCGTCAGCTCGTAGAACTTGGCGGACCAACGCTCGGTGTCGTGCTCGATATCGATTCGAAGCAACGTGCTCATGCGGATTGGGCGTTCGACGGCGCATGGGCCGCATCGGCGAGGAAGAGCGCTTCGTCCGGCAGGTTGAACAAGGCATCCGCCAAGCTGCCGAAGTCGGGTTCTGTGCTGCCGGCGCGCGTCCCGGGCTCGCGCGAACTGCTGACGAGCGCCTCGACGTTGCCGCGCAGCGCAGAGACCTTGGCGCTATCGTCGGCGACTTCGAAGTGAGCCCTGGTTGCAGCAACCACCGCGTCGCGAGCCGAGGTGCGATCCACGTCAGCTGCGGGCAGCTTACCGCCCGCAAGTTGCTTTGCCCAGCGCCCGATGCGCTCCGGAATCGCCTGGCGGCTGGTCGGGCCACCGAGGGCGGCTGCGAGCGTCAGCTTGCGCCCGGCGATCGAGAACTGGCGATTCACCAGTTGCGCTACGGCGTCGACCTCCGCGTCCTTCACGCGTCCGACTGCGAGCCGATCGAAAATGGCGGAGGCATCGCCGTGGTGGGCTTGGACGGCCATTTGCTCGAGCAACTGTAAGCGAGTCTGGGGAGCCGGATAACGGTCGAGATCCTCGGTCATGGCGGCGCCGTCCGTCATTACCCAAGGCGCGAAAGCCCAAACTGACCAAGGGCCGGCCACGATTGCCAAGCACATGTCCGCAAACACTTCTTGGCTCCAAGCGCGCCACTTCTTCTGCCTGTCCTGATCAGCGCCCGCCTGCGTCACTTGCGCTACGACCAGCTCGGCAAACCCAGCGGGCCCGTAATCCGGCTCGAAATATTGGGCAATGAGATGGCCAATTTCATGGCCGATGAGCAAAAGCGCCCATGGCGCGGTGACCACGGCGGGCGGCAGCCGGAGCAGTGCCACAGGCAACGCCGCAAAATATTCCTTCAACGGCCCCGCGTCGACGCCCGGCCTGCGAGGCAACACGTGCACGTGGCTCGTCCGTAGCGCGCTCGGAACATAGTCGTACTCGATATAAGGCATCGGTGGCGCGGGGCGCTCCAACCTGGCCTCACCGAAAAAGCTCGCGTGACATGCCCAGCTGACCTCGTCGGCGGCCTCGAGCGTTTTCTGCAGATTTGGATCGTCGCGTTGATCGAGCTTCTCGCGAAAGTAGCTCCAAGCGTAGCGTACCCAAATGAGTCGTTGATCGTGCAGCGCGTACTCGCGAAAAACCTGACCGATAGGACGCGACGAAACAGCGTCGGCCTCGCAAATAGCGCGCAAGCGCTCTGCCGCATCACGGACCTGAGTCGTGACTGCGCCCAACTGTGACAGGTGCCGCCCCGCGTACAGCCCGTTGCTCGTGTCAGACGCAGTGCGGTGCTCGAGCCATTGCTCGAGTTCGGCTTGCAGCCTCTCGATCTCCACTATGCTCTGTTGACGGCGAACGTCAGCAACTCCCATTCCAGCTAACTACAGCACCTCGGGCTAGCTCGTCGCAAACGCTATTTGTGAGCCAAGACTGCACGAGAGCTCGCTCTCGCGCGCGTTTGCGCAGTCTTTGCAGATTGATTCGCGCGCATCAGGTGCCGGAGTAGTTATTTCTTCGATGCCCACTCGCGCGCCTGATTGCCATCGTGCGCAGCGCGCTCGGGCGCGAGATCGGTGGCCTATCTGCGGGTCGGGCGGCCGTGAACCAGCTCGAGCGTACCCGCGATCCAGATGTCTTCGCTCGAGCCGGAGATCAACAGCCGCTCGTCTTGCAATGGCAAGGGCATCTCGACCCAGCTCGAGCCGTTCCAGCGCATCGCGGCGCCCGCCGCGACGATCCAGGTATTCGTCGCAGACTCGCTCCAAACCGAAGCGATGCGCGCGCCCGTCGGATTCTGCCGAGTCCACACCGTGCCTGGTCCGGTGGAGTGGAATAGATTGCCGTCTTGCACCGCCCACACGTCGGTCGCTGCGCTCACGGACACGCAGCGCACCGGATCCATGAGCTCGACGCTCCAGCGCGCGCCATCGAAGTGGCTGGCTCCTCGTGCGCCCCAAATCCAAACGTCGTTGAGAGTGCGCGCGTAGATGCCGCGAATACCGGGCATGATCTGGCTGGTCCAGCGGGTACCGTCGAACCTCCAGAGCTCGAGCTCGGTCGCGCACCAAAGATCATTTTCCGCGCTGCCGCCGACGGCGATGCACCCCGCAATCGTGCGCCACTCGGCCCAACCCTGGCCGAACCAACGCTGCAAGTTCTTGGTCGCGCCCCCAAACGCGTGACCATTCGCGGCTGCCCAAATCTGTCCTGCTTCGAAGCGCCCGCTAGGATCGTCGTCAGCCGTGGTCCGGGTGAAGTGCGAGCCGTCCCAATGGTCGCGACGAAAAGAGCCGTCGCTGTCGGAAATCACCGCCCAGGTGTTGGTCACACTGCCGGTCCACAGATACGCGACGGCTTCGTCGAACGGCTCGTCCCAAGCGATCTCGTCCCAAGACAAGACGGACGAAGTGCCACCAGACGCCGACACGGGCGGCTGTGAGCGATCGCTCTCGAGCGAGGTGCGACCACCACAAGCCACAGCGAGCAGCGCAACAACGATGCAGTTTCTCACTTGTACCGCTTGGAGCGCGCAGCCTACGACCGTGCCCAAAGCCCGACCATCGCATTCCGCCGTGGAAATATTGGGCACCCACCCTGACCGGCCAGTCGCCCGCATGGTTCAATTCGGTTTGTCTCGACGCGGGGAATAACCCCCGATCCTGCCGGTTCTTCGCCCTGCCGGACTTACCGGCACTTTCGGACACCACGAGTTGACAGCGATCATGCCCCCGCTAGGATGCCGCGGCCTTCGGCCGGAAACATTGCTGGCTGGGGTGTTTTCACGCATTTTCCCCGTTGAATCGGGGGTTTTTGAACGGAGGTCGGATGGCTACCGACGTCATGATCCAGGCGAATGGGCTGACTAAGCGATTTGGGGTCGTGCGCGCCCTGGATAAAGTGAATTTCGAAGTGAAGCGCGGCGAAGTCGTCGGCTTCCTGGGGCCGAACGGCGCCGGCAAATCGACGACGATGCGCATTTTGACGTGCTTCATCTCGCCGAGCACTGGTTCGGCGACCGTGAACTCGCACGACGTGTTCGACAATCCGCTCGAGGTGCGTCGGTCCATCGGCTACCTGCCGCAGCGCGCTCCGCTGTACACGGACATGACGGTCTGGGAGTACTTGAAGTTCGCCGCGGAAATCCGCGGGCTCGACGAGAGTACCTTCAAGAAGCGTTTGAAGAAGGTGGTCGAGGTCTGCGGCCTGGCGCAATCGCTCGGCAAAGACATCTCCACCTTGTCGCACGGCTATCGACAGCGCGTGGGCCTCGGGCAAGCGCTGATTCACGATCCGCCAATCCTGATCTTGGATGAGCCGACCAGCGATCTCGATCCCAACGAGAAAGCCGAAGTGCTCCGCTACATCAAGGAGATCGGCAAAGATCGCACGATCTTGCTGTCCACTCACAACTTGGCGGAGGTCGAAGAGGCCTGCGCCCGCGCCATCATCGTGAGCAAGGGTCGCGTGGTTGCGGATGGCCCGCTGGACGAGATCCGCGGCAAGACGGGCCGCGTCCGTTACGTGGTCACGATCGACGAGCAACGCGCCGAGGCTGGCAACAAGCCTCCCGCGTTGGCACAGGCGCAAGAAGCGCTGCAGCGCTTGGGCGGCGTGAAATCGGTGCGTGAGCTGCCGACCGACGAGAAGGCACACAAGTTCGAGCTGAGTGGCGCGCAAGATTCGGACATTCGCGCCGAAATCTTCCGCCTCGCGGTGGCCAAGGGCTGGACGCTGCTCGAGCTCCGACGCGACGCGCAGAGCCTCGATGTCGTGTTCCGCGATCTGACGCGCGGCGACGAGAAGCTGGACCGCGGCGCCAACTGGTCGGCAGCCGACGAAGTGGAAGACGAGGACGACAAGTCGAGCGCGGACGAAGAAGACGATGAGTCGGACGACGACGATGAGGACGAAGAAGAAGTGGACGCGAAGTCCAAGGGAAAGAGCTGAGCCATGTCTCCGATGCTGATCATCGCCAAGCGCGAATTTCGCTCCTATTTCGACTCTCCGATTGCATACATCGTGATCTGCCTGAGCTTCTTTGCGCTCGGGCTGATGTTCTTCTTCCTGAACGGTGGTTTCTGGCAGCTCGACCGCGCCTCGATTTCGCG
>Ga0247772_1000081_pt1 | contig 45821 bp, 56 predicted proteins | sample UWRJL151409C6_FD_179945 | JGI IMG/M metagenome (GOLD analysis project Ga0247772, IMG submission 179945) | Plant litter microbial communities from Arlington Agricultural Research Station in Wisconsin, United States - UWRJ-L151-409C-6 | ecosystem: Environmental > Terrestrial > Plant litter >...
CGCATCTTGCACGAACCAACGTGCACCGAGCTTGAAGCAAATCGTCGCTACTTTGAGGCCATTGCTCGAAGACGAGACACGAAACTTGAAATCGGGCATCTCCGCCCTTCCGTTCAGCACCGTGACCGCACCCGCGCAATCCACATCGCTGAATTGACCGGTATTCGTCGAGCCGTCGTAGCCGTTCGTGAGCACGTACTGCTCAGCCAACGCGCAGGCGAACGGGTGATCCAGTGCCGGCCCCTCCGCGTGCGCCGCGATCTGCTTGCTCAACTCGGCTTTGCGCGCATCCAATTTTGCATTGTCGGCACGGATCGACGTCACCATCCAAATCCAACAACCAACGCACAAGAGCCCGGTGAACACAGAGCACAAGAGCCCCACCGTAGCGCGCGTCGGCACCGGCACGCCGGCCTCGCGAGCCGAAGCCTGCGCCCGCTTGTAGGACAAGAACGACAGCACGTTGAAAATCGGCAAACAGAAAAAGACGAAGCTCGCCAAAGCCCACATCAGCGTCCGGCTCGCCGCTTGCTCGGTGGTTCCTTGCAACTTCACCTTCAGGATCGCCACCTGGGCGTTCATCGCAGCCTGCTCGTGCGCCCGTCGCGCCGACTCCGCCCCAAGCGCCGCCCGCGCCGCCCCCGAGACCGTCCCGCAATAGCCACACTGGTCGGTATTCGGAGGCAAACCCGCGCCGCAGCGCTCACAGGTGAACATGGTTCAGCCCCAGGCTACCCCGCGCGCCCGGCCCCCCGAAAGCCGAGACCGCGCGCCGCCCAAGCCCGCCCCGAAACGCTCAAGTGACAAACCCTCTAGACAAGGGCAACGGACGCAACTACAGGAACTTCCACGACAAGCCGAAGTGGCGGAATTGGCAGACGCGACGGACTCAAAATCCGTTGCTCGAAAGAGCGTGTCGGTTCAAGTCCGACCTTCGGTACCGCAGAAATCATGCCCGATCCATCGACGGGCATATCGTCACTCTGACCCACGGGCACCTGGCCCGTGGGCAAAGCGTGGGCAATCGACGCCGCCGCGAGCTCGGGCACGGCCTCGATCAGTGGCATCAGCTGGCCCAATCCGAGCTCGCTCGCCGATCGCGCGGCGCGCCGGTATCGGTTCAGCATGGCGCTAGACGTGTGGCCGGTCCGGTCCTGCACCCAGGCCTCCGACTTGCCATTGGCCAGCGCCAAAGTGACGAACGTGCCGCGCAGGTCGTGCGCCCGGAGCGGGCTTCGGTTCTCGCCCTTGGTGTGGAGCTCCGGCCGGCGGACCTCGGCCGACCAGAGCTGAGCCCGGAGCAGCCGTGCGAGCACTTGAACCTCGAAGGCGTTCCCGTCGGCATCCGTGAACACCAGCGCCTTCGCCGCGGGCTTCCGGATCCTCCGAAGCGCCTTGAGCGCCTGAGACACGCCGGGGTCGAGCGCCCAAGCGCGCGCTTCGTCGGTCTTGTTTCGGTCGAGCGTCACCACGCCGCGATCGAGGTCCAGGTCACTCCAGGTGAGCCGGAGCGCCTCGCCCGCCCGCATGCCTTCACGGGCCAGGAAGCCGAATAGCAATCGCTCCTCGAGCGGCACGTCCGCCCGAGCCATGAGCGTCGCGTCCTCGGCCGGATAAAGGAACGAGAAGCCCGGCGGCTTGCCCGTCTTGGGCATGAACCCCTTAGGCAGGGGGTTCCGCGCAATGATCCGCAGTGGGTACACCGCGAGGGCGAGCACGCGTGCGATGCACTGCGCGTAGTGACGACGGGTCGCCGGGCGCCGGGCGCTAGCCGGCAGCTGGCGCATTGCGGCCTCGGCGTGGTCGAGCTTGAAGCGCGTGAGCGGCACCTTGCCGAGCTTCACCCCGTCGATGTCGAGCTCGTTCAAGAACTTGAGCTTGCGCTCGTCTTCCGCCGAGTCCTTTGCTTTCACGTGATCCGGCCAGTCGCGCGCGAGGTCGCCGTCGGTCCACTGCTTCGCTACGTCGGCGAAGGTTGGCCCTTCGAGCCGAGCGGGGAGCGTGGGCGCCCCGCACAACTCGCCGATGACCATGATCGCGTCGGCGATGCCGGCTTCGTTCGCAGCGCCAAGCTCACGGAGCAAGGCTTCCGCGCCGGCGGTCTCGACCTTGCCAGCGAGTCGAAGGTGGCGCGCCTGTTCGGTAAGGAGCAGCGCGCGTTCTTCAGCCTCTTCTTGGCTTTGGCAGGTAGGCAGCTCTGCATCGAGTCGAAGCTTTCCCTTCAGCGTGATGCGCGCGCGCCAGATGCCGCCGCTGAATCGGACCTCGCCCTTGGCTTGCTTAGGCATTCTCCGGCTCCGCATCTTCGAGGGAGCAGGCGCGAGCCACGTCCTCAGCGCTCATCGAGTGAAGGAGCTTTGTCGCGATCATCAGTGCGCGAACGAATGTCATCATTGCATCGATCTGGACGAGGGCGAAGGGCTTGAGGGTGTCGGGGCTCGGAACCCCATCGCAAGTCGCGAACGGAACAACACCGACAACTCTCGGATGAATGTAGGCGCTGTAGTTTCGGAAGTTGCCACCGTAGTCGCGGGCAAAAGCAAAGTTCATTACCGGCAGCGCCTTGTTCCAATGCTTGTCCGCTTGTCGTGCTTTTTCGAAAACGGGAGGCGCTGATTTCACCTTCGGGTTCCAGCCGCTAGAGATCAAAGCGAGCTCCAAAGCATCTCGCGAGGCGGGAACCGGAGCGTGCTTTAACATCTCGTTCCGTAACTTGATCCGCTCCTCATGCTCGTACGACAATTGTTCGAGATAGTGTTGCTCGGGGTTGGCCAAGAGCCAGACGAAAGTGACGACGTGGTCATAGAGTACGCGCGCGAGCACTGCGCAATCTGGGCCGCGCCCGTCGAGAATGAACACCGATTGCACAGCGTGGTGCGCCCGCGCGAGACACGAGAGCGCGAAAAGCTCCCACTGCTGATGAGCAGGACGCGACAACGCCAAGCGCACGTGTCGAGAGAACAAGTCCGAGACCTCAGGCCAACGTCGAATAACTTGTTCGATCTCGGTCGCAGTCGGAGGTTCCCCATCCGCCATCGTTTCCTCCTTTTCGGTCGTGCCAGTGGGCGGCTTCGTCTCTTTGCGGTCGGTCATGACTTGGGAACCTTGCGCTTCCTGGGCTGCGTGGGCCGAATCTGGAGAACGTTTTCGCGCGAGGGCTGCTGGGCAGCGTTGCGCGCGAGGGGGTAGGTATCGGCACCTCGTCGCCCAATCCCACGCACCACCGGCGGCGGCTGGAAGTTCGTTTCGTTGACCCACCGTTCAAATCGCTCCCGACTGTATTGGAAGGCACGACGGCGCGTGCACTGCATCAGCTTTGCAACATCAGCCGGTGTTAAGACGACCATGGGAGCACGGTCTGCGGTGTGCTTCGGTTTCGCGTCAGTCATTGGTTGATCCATTTCATCGCTTGCGCAATCGCGAGAGCGACCTGGACCAAAGTGAAGAGAGCGACTGCGCCAGCGATCAGAGTCTGACTCTTCGCGAGCTTCGTGTTCGTAGTGGCCAGACGGTTCGAGGCGGCGTCGTGAGCTCGAGCCTCTTGAATCTCAAACCGCCTAGCAGCATCCTCGTACGCCGCACGACGCAGCTCGACCTCTAATTTGATGGCATCGATGTACGCCATGAGGTCATGTCGTCGTGCATTGTCTGGCGCGAGACTTTCCGCGTCCTGCCGTGCCTTCTCTGTACCGCGCCGAGCGTTCTCGATTGCGTCTACCCAAAAAACTCGAAGCGTTTCGACCTCGGCCGCCGATACAAGCTGTTCAGCCATTCGCTCCCTCGCCTTCCGTCTTCCCATGCGCCCAGCGGCTCGGCAGCGTATCGAGCCAGGCCAGAACTTCGGCGCGTTTAAACCGCGGCTCGCGCTCGGAGATGAAGTGAACCGGCAACCCTTTCTTTGCCACGAGCTGCGCCATCACGACCTTGGGATGGCGGCCGAGCAGCTCGGCCACCTCTTTGAGCATGAGCACTTCCCGAGCCGACTCGATGGCACCCTGAGCAAGCTCGAACCGCACTTGGGTGCGAACGAGGTCGGCCAGTTCGTCGACAGTCAGCGTCACCGCGAGCCGGCTCATTGCTCAATGCCTTCCGTGAGCACTTGCGCAACCTGCGCACGCACCGCGTACGCCTGCCGCCTGAGCGTGCCAAGCTCGACTGCTGGCGCGTTGGCTGCCAGCATGTCGAGCTCTGTCGCGGCCGCGCGGAATTGCTCGGCCAGCGAGGTGATTTCGGTGACGGCTTCGGCTTTAGGAAAGATCATTGCGCGCCGCCCTTTTTGCCGAGATCATTGCACAGCGTCGCCATGGTCTCGAGCCGCAGTGAGAGACCGTGCAGGACGTCGCTGACGCTATGCTTGTCGGAGTCGAGCACGGCGCTCGACACGATGCGCAACTCTTCCGCGATGTTTAACATCGTCGACGTTGCGAGCTCCAGCGGAGGATTATCGCCCATCTCGAAGTGCCCGCCTACGATCCCGTGGAGCTGCTCGGAGCTCATCACGATCATGTGCTCAGCCATTGCCGGCCTCACTTTGCACGTTGTTCGTGACGAGCCTCAGCTCTGGTCGGCGCGTTCGGAGCGCGCTGCGCGATCGGCATGCCGCGATCTCATCATTGATGGCCTGCTGCAGGCGCCCCCGATTGCCTCCTCGGCTGTTGATCGGCATACGCGCCACGCGCCACGCGACCGTTGAGGCGGTCCCCATATCGAAGCCGGCTCCTCGAAGAATAGCGTAGACGAGTTTGTGCTGTGCTTTCACCGTCAGGTGACTCTCTCGCCTCGCGCCGCTCACGATGCACCGCCAGACTGCACCGCGCGCAGCGGTTGCTTACGCGGCGCTTTGCGCTCGGGGTCGATGGGCGCGTGTTCCTCCGCGGTCTGACGCCAACTGATCGTCACGTAGTCGTCGAGGAAGTCTTCGAGCGCTTTCAATCTGGCAACGTGCGCCAGCAGGAGCACCACTTTGTCAAAGTTCTCGCCCTGCCCCAGCATCTCAGCCTCAGCGTGCAACGCCGAGATAGCACAACCAATAGCGAGAGGGGCGTCTTCCGTCTCGGGCGAGCCGAGCCCGAGCAAGATCAGAGCGCGCGCTTCCTTGCTCACGGTCACGATGCACCGCCCATCTCGCACTCGACAGAGCTCTGCGCGTTGCGCAAGCGGCGAAGCGCACGCAGTACGAGGACATCGTGCTGGCTGGCGTCGTCGGAGAGCTCAGCAGCGAGCACGTCGTCGAACGCGGCTTGTATCTCTTGTGCCGCCAGCGCGAGGTCGCCCCGCATGACGGTCACCGGGCTGCTGTCGTGAAGTTCTTTGAGCGAGATGCCCGCTCGCTTGGCTGCTCGCCGAATCCCCTCGGAAACGGGCTTGGCTGCCGGCTTACGGCTGGCCTTTCTCGGGACGCTCACAGCGCACCGCCGAACGATTGGACCATTTGCGCTGCTTTGAGCAGCGCCGCCGTGACTTGATTCTGTGCTATTTTCTTCGTGGCCATCGTGACTTACCTCACTGTGGTTTTGGCCTCCGTGGTGCTCCAACACCGCGGGGGCCGTTTTTTTTCGTTACTTCTTCTTCGGTGTCCCGAGCGCCTGGCCAATCAAGTAGCCAAGACGCGCCGCGACGGTCCCGAGCTGATCAGGTCGAACTGCGTTCGACTCGACCTTCGGGTAATTCTTCTTGATCTCGGCAGCGAACAGTTCCGTGAACTTTTGCTGGATCAATTGGCGAACCGCGTCTGCGCCGCTCAGGCCCATCCCATCGGCGACCGCGTTCAGCATCGCGCGCTCTGTATCTGAAAAGCGAACTTGGAAGACTTGGTCGCGCCCAATCGGTGACATGCCAATGTAATTACATAGCACTACGCGCTCGCGCAAGCGCTTTCGTCACACGGCGGCGGTGATCGCGCGTAACCCTACGCGTCTGCTCACGATTTCTGCGCGTCGATTTTTCTAACACCGCCGGGCGGTCAGCGTTTGCGAGCGCTGAATAAATGACTACGACGCGGCCTTTGACGTCGAGTAGGTCAACGGCTTCAGTCTTCTGGTAGTTGAGGAACTGTAGCGAGGGCAGTGAATTGTCGACACAGCCGATGCCAGCAGGTGCGATTAAGGCACTCACAGAACTGCATCTGGATGCCAAGCTCAGCAAGCATCGACATTTCGCAGCCGCGGATCGGAAGCTCCGCTATCACTACCTTGTTGGAGTGCCTGCGATCGTTGTGAATGTATTTGTCGGCACTATCTTGGCGTTCTTTATGAAAGACCCGGCGGCGCATTCCTGGCCGTGGGTACCCCCTCTATCTTCAGTGTTCTCATTTGCCGCCGCTACTCTTGCGGCACTTCAAACGTTTTTCAACTTCCACAAGTCAGCCGAGGGACATCGAACAGCCGGCAACAGGTATCTGGAAATCAGTAGGCGGTCCAGAGGCCTAGTTGCCCGCCATGCTGACGTCCCGTTCCCCGCTGATCAACTGTGGAAGGAGCACGAAAAGCTCCTCGCGCACTATCTGAAGGTATGCCAAGAGGCGGAAGCCTTTGCGACAGCGCCTGCAGACTTTCAGATGGCTCTAAGAATGAGCACCGCGCCCGTTGTCCCACCGGTACCAAACGGGTTGCATGGGACTGAAACCTAAGCCTCTCCACCCTTCGCCGGCAACGGCGACGACAGCTCAGCGAGCGCTCGCTGCCCCTCTTCACGTGCGGTCTGCACCCAGCGATCAAGTAGGAACTTGGCAACACGCTCCTGAGTGCTTTGCTTGGTGAGACTCAACAGCTCGAAGCCTTCCGTTCTTGCGAAGTCGCGTGCCACGTCGAAGTCCAACTCGGGCAGCACACCCACGCAGGTACCGTCTTGCTTGACCCAAACGTAACGGTACTTGGTGAGCCACTCGTTAATAGCCTGCTCCAATTCGTGGCTCACCTCCTCGACCTCGGCGTCGTCTTTCATTGGTTCCCTCCGCCCGCGACGGGCGCCTTCGGCATATCTTGGTTCATCACCGTGACCGGGATACCACCCTTGACGGCAGCATGGAGCTCTCTGATCGCTGTGTGCACGCTCACCATCTGCCGGTTCAGGTCCGTCAGCTGTGCGACGGGGATCGGTTTACCTGGTGTCTGAAGGTCTGGCGAGCGCTGCTCAGGCTCGTACTGGTCGGCCCGGAACGGCAGTGCCATTCGGACATTGCCTGGTGTGATGACCGGCTTCGCGGTCTGCTCGGTGAGCGTGTTGTAACCGCTTCGGGCATAGTCACCCGCGATCGCCCCGCCCTTGTCTGCGAGGTAGCCGAGCGGATTGCTGGCAAGTATTCCGAACTCCGCAGCGGCCCGCTTGAAGCTGAATTCGCCCTCGTTTACGCCAGGAATCATGTCAGTGGCGCGTTTCTTTGCACCGACGGTTTGACCGAGCTCGTCCGCTTCCTTCCAAGCCAGCGCCAGCGCGCCAACAGCGAGCGTCGCGACTCCGATGTTCGCACTCGCGGTGCCGACGTTGATGCCGGTCCCGGCGACGCTTCGCGTGATTGCGGTCTCGATCGCTGCTCGCACACCCGACTCAAGGATGGCGCGCGAGAGCGCGACGCCTGCGGCAGCCGCTACAGCTTGCCACGGGTTCGACGCGGCCCACGTCGCCAGATCCCCAAACTTGCCCGCAAGACGCAGGGCCGGCCCTTCTAGCGACTCAAGTGCTGGTAGGAGTCTGACCATGGCGCCGTCGGTTACGTCGTCGAGTCTGCTCTGGAACTTTTGGACCTTGCTCGCGGTCTCTTGGTCGCGTCGCTGGTTCGCTGCGTCGAGCTTGGCCTGGATGTCCTCGGTGGCCATGAAGCTGTTCAGTAGCTTTTTCATGGCCTCGACGCCGGCCTGGCCGCCGCCAGCTTGGTTGTACTCCTTCGCCAGCGCGAGCACCGGCTTCGATCCAATCGACGACGCGAACGGCTTCTTGAGCTTCTCTTGGTTGCCGTCGGCAGCGACGATCGTCTTGATGATCGTGCTGAAGACATCCGCGAACTGGCCCTTTTCCGTGCCGCTGTCGACGTCGACGCCCAGCGCCTTGAACTGCTTGCGACGCGCCGGCAGCGTGAACTGATCGGTGAGGCGAGCAACCGCGGTGCCGGCCTCGGCAGCACTCGAAGCGCCACCGCTTTGACGTGCGAGCTGAGCGAGGGCGCCCAACTTCTTCATGTTCTCGCCAGCATCACCCTCGAAGCGTCCGGCGTTCGCAGCGATGCGCGACATGCCCGAGCGCGCCAAGTCCTTCATTTCGATGGCACCCTTGGCACCCTGCACGGTCATCGCGTCCATGACATCGACGAGCGCTTTCGCTTTGTCCTTGACGGGACCGAGGTTCATGGCGACGTCGCCCGCTGCGTCCATCATGTCGTCGAGGTTGCCGCCGCTTGCGGCCGCGCGCTCCGCGATCTTCGCGATGATGTCCTGACCGAGCCCCATGTCGCCGGTCTTGTCGGCGAACTTCCCGAGGGCGTTGGCCGCCTCCATGCGAGGAAAGCTGTACTTGTCCGCGGCGTCGGCAATGGACGATCGCAGGCTCGCGTGCGAAACGTCTTGGTTGTTGATCGACGCCTGGTTTTGCAGACCGGTGATGCGCTTGCTGAGCTCCACGTTCCGATTGATCGCGCTGCTTACATCGACGTCGACGCCGACCCCGCGCAGGACGTCAGCGCCCGCGCGCCGCGCCGTGCTCATGATCGGCATGTTGGGCGTGAAGAACCGCGTTGCCCGATGCGACGTGCGCTCTGCGAACTTGGAGATCGAGCGCTGGCTATCCTGCGCCGCCTTCTCGGTCTCCCGCAATGCTTGCTTGGCGGCTCTGGAGTACGCGGACCACTCCCGAGTGCTCTCGCGCTCCGCTGCCCTCGCGCGTTGCGCAGCTTGGCGCTCGAGATCGCGAGACATAGCGTCGCCGGCCTTGGTTGTATCCGTGAACACGCGCTTCGCCGATCGTCCGCCTTCGACAAAGCCGCCCTTCATCTCGCTCGAGATGCTCGCGAACTCCTTCTGCACGTGTTTGCGTGCGTCCGTTGCCGCTTGCATCAACGGCTTGAAAACCGTGCGCATCGACTGATCGACGGCGGCGCCGATACGAATTTTCACCTCAGGCATTTCGTCCCTCTTTCTGATTGAGTGCGAGAAATTCTTCCCGCTCAGCGCCAACAAGGCGCATCGCGCGCGGCTGCTCCTCGCTCTGCACTTTCACCCGGGGCCGCTCGGGGTCGCGCCGGTAGTCGGCGTCTCGGTTGTCGTCGTCGAAGGGCATTGGGTGCGTCACGTCTCGACGTGGGTGATTGGAAATTCGCTCTGGTGATAAGCAGGGCCAGGCACCCAGTTGCCGAATTCGTCGGTGTAAGAGCCCACCGTATGCCCTGCGGCTCCCCTTATCTCGAAGCCTTCGACCACGCATTGCCATGACCGTCCACCGTCCTCATTTACTTTCACGATGGTGCCGTCCGGCTGTCGCGTCCCTCCGGACCACGACTCCCTGACCCGCAGGCCAATGTGCCGCCCGGCTTGATCTATGATAAGCAGGACCTGCTCCTCGAGTGGTTTATGTTTCCCCCCACGCACGCCGATCAACCACGTGTCGGGCGGGATCGGGTCGGGATTTCGTATCGCTAGGATGCCAGTCAAGTCGAGCATGATGTAACTCCAAAGGTTGAACGATTGAGAAATAGACGCCGGCCCGCCGCCTACGGATGTCAAATCCGGAAGCGGGGACCAGCACGCGTCACGACCACGCGCGATCGGCGATGTTTGGAACACCGTCGCGCGCTGCTCGGACGCCTTTGCGAGCATGCGGGGAGAGAACCCGCTGGTCAGAGTTTTTCAGGTACCAAGGAAACGAACGATGCGGTCGAGCTCGCGTACTCCAAGCTCGCTTTCAGCTCGTCTGCTTACGAGTGCACGCAGATACGCCACCATGGCATGGGCTCCCAGCGATCGCAGGTCGGAGCGCTCGCCGTGGATCCTTGAGATCTCGAATGCAGCTGCCTGCGCGTCGGCGACCAGGTTGTCGACGTCCGAGACGAAAGCAGCGAACGCAAGCAGTGCGGGTTTGCCCTTTGCTTGCCAAAGCGAAACGATCCGTCTTTCTGCACCGTCTCGGCGGTCTTCGTAGTGACGCAGGAGACCCGCGTCGCGTGCCTTGATCGCTTCGACCAGAGCACTGTCGGCGGCCACCACCGCGCGCTGTGTGCGTGCGACGAAAAGCGAGTGACGCTCTTGGTCCCGCTTCACCGCGGCGATGGCGTCTGCGTTCTGGTCGCTCCCGTCGACGTCAAAGGCCAGCTGCGCCGCATCGAACGCGAGAGACAGTTCGGCCGAGCGATCCTGCGCGGCCTGATGCTCGACGGTTGCCTGTTCGAGTTTTTTGCGTGCTGCCGCAACCGGCTCGTCGAGCGCAGCGCGGTCGAGTTCCGGTGGCTTGGTGTCGCTGGTGGTGTCCGGTGGCTTGGTGGTGTTGCCGATGAGGTTTCGTACTGCTTTGAGCATGATCGTCGTTCCTTTCACGCGGCTTCGTCGGGCCCGTCGTCGTGGCCGTACGAATCGAAGAGGCTGCGCACGCTTCGGGCGATTTTTTCATCGAGCGACTCGCTCGTGTTGCGATGCACACTGGCCAAAAAGGCATCCGATGCGTCGCCGCCTGCATCGGCTCGGAAGTTTCCCGGCGCGAGGTCGAGCGACTCAGCTCGACGCCCCGCGCTGCTCCAAAAGTCGTCTGACGCATTGTCGTCAGCGTTGCCGCCGCGGAAGTTCGCGGGGACCAATCCGAGCGCTTTATGCTTCACGACCGCATCGGGGTTCGACGGAATACTGACCGCGGACACTTCCATCAGTTCGCAGTCGAGCAAGCGGCGAACCTTGCGCCCATTTGCGTCCTCGTCGACTGCGCTGCCAGGACGAAAGCCCACACTGAAGGCGCGCATCGCGCCATCCTTGAACAGCGTGAAAGCCTCCTGGGCGAGCGTCGTGGTCGCGAACACGATGCGCGCTTCCAGGCATCCGCCGACGAGTCGCACGTCTTCGGCGCGCCCGATCACGTCGTAACGACTGTGCATGTAGAGCACGACTGGGTTCTTCAGGAAGCGGGCCAGCTTCCAACTGGCTTGGTCAACGATTTCGCCGTGACCATCGACGGTCTCGCTCGAGAGCACCGCGACGACGCTCCGCGATTTCGCGTCGAGCCCCTTGGTGTACATGGGGCTGTAATTCAGCTGAGTTTGCATTTGTCTGCTCGGTAAGTGAGAACAGGATCGACGATCATGTTCGCGTGGTGAGTGGCGCCCTTGTCGACGAACGTGAGCGGCGCTTGGTAGGCTTGGCCATCCGCGTCGACGTACACGGATTGCCCGGTGATGAGCACGTGCCGCGTGGGCGGCGACATGCGGGTTTCGTTTTCGAGGAGCTTCTCCATCTCCTCGGTCGTGATCTGCTTTGGCTCGGGCGAGCTCATTGGTTCTGCTCCCGCAACGCCGGCTCGACCTGTTCGAGGAAGCGATGCACGTTGTCGAGATTCTGAATGATCGTCGCCTTGCGCTCGGCGACGACGGCCGGCAACCCGCGGGTATCCTCGAACTGCTCGGCAAGCGCCGTTTCGATCGCGACCACCGAGCTCTTCAGGCTCGTGATCAAGTACTTCTGATGCGTGCTGTGCATGTGTGTGATCTCCTTTCAAGAGGAGGGGTCCAGTCGATTCGAACGACCATCGCGAAGGAATGAGAGGCCATGACGAAACTCACCCCGTTCGCTGTCCGTGTGGCCCTGGCGAGCCGACCCCTGGTGACGCCCGTTGGATTCGAACCAACGTCGCAACGGTTGCGAGAAAGCGACTAAGCGCTCTCGTTGCTGTCCAGATGCCGCGAGCGCGGCAACGCCAGAAAGAGTTGATGTTCAGCCGAAGCCACGCCCAGGCATGTTGCCCATTCGTGTTCCGGCGTTGCGTTGACCAGGGAGCGGCGGCTCGTTGAGACCGAGCTTGTAGTCGCGGCCGTTGAGCTTGGCGCCGCTGCCACCGAGCCGCGCATTGAAGTAACGAAGTAGTTCCCACTCATTGGACCCGCCCGGCACGAAGTCATCCGCGACGACAGCGTGCGCGAGCGTCACGATGCACGATGCAAAATCGAGCCCGTTGGTCGCGTATTTTGTCCGACCGCTCGGGAGCAAGTGCGCCTTGATTCCGCCCATCTCGCGGCGCAGGCCGGCGTGGTCAGGCAGGAGCAGGCGGCGCTCGCGCATGAGCCTGCGCAAAATCTGGAAGGCCTCTTCTTTGCTGGGCTCGGACCAGGAGTAGATCTCGCTTGCAACCTGGCGCCTCGCGAACATGCTGCCGAGTGCGGGCTGGTCCCGCTGGTCCGCAAATATTCGACGTGCGTCCCAGGCCTTGGCCCGTTCCGAGATGTGCTCGACCACCTGATCGATACTGACTTCGCGGAGTCGCTCGCCCTCGAAGGCATCGACCTCGAGCACGACGATCTCACCGGCATCTGACTCGCGCCCGGCGGCCCATGCGAAGCCGTCCCCGCGCAGCGAGCTCGCGTCGATTGCCAGGAACCCGCTACCGAGCTTGCCCGCTGGCGAGCGCCCGAAGCATGCCGCGACGTCGGACGGGTCGAATGCGGCCGAGACGGTCGCACCCGGGATCGCGGCGTACTCCCTTGCCCACACCCGCTCGTCCGGCTCGAGCTCGTGCGTCTGCTCCTCGGTGATCGTCGGATTCGCGACCCACGTCGGGGCGAAGCTGGCGATCTGGAACCCGGTGTCACCAAGGTCGAACTGCTCGGCGTGAAAGTCGTCGACCGACCATGGGCTCGAGCTCAGCACCATGAACGCGGTCGGCTGCGTTGCCATCGTCGGTGACAGGGAGCCAATCACCTCGCGCGCCGGATTGGCCCCAGTGTCGCGGCTCTCCCAGCGAGCAACCTCGTCACCGAACACCGCGATCGAAGTGAAGCCGACGACGGCAGACGTGTTGCAGGCGAACACCTTGAACAGAACGGGGCGACCACCCGCGCCGCTGATCTCGAGCTCGTCGCCGCGCTCGTCGAAGGGCACACCCAGCGCTTTCAGGATAGCGCCGATGGTGCGCAAGCGAGCAGCGGCCTCGTCCTTGCTGACGCTGATGAACGGCACCACGGCGACGTCGCCCGGCGGCACCGACCACTGACCCCAGAGAGCCCAGGCCACGGCCAAGCGGCACAGCGTCGAGCTCTTGCCAGCACGGCGCCCGGCTCGGACGACCCAGCGACGGCGAGCGGCGCGCATGAAGCGCTCGATCTGCGCGCGCCACCAGGGCGAGGTCGCCGGAAATCCAGCGGCGACCAGAGCGGCGTCTAGGGCGGCGAGCCGCGTCAGGAAGCTGACCGCATGGCTCACGGCTTGCTCTCGTCGGTGATGCCGAGACGGCGGTTGAGGTCGGACAGCGGGTCACGTGGCCGAGCGTCTGCCTCGCGGGCGCACAGCTCGTGCGCGGCGAGCAGGTTCTGACGGCTGGCATCGGCGAGTCGGGAGCCGAGCGCCATGTCGCCCAGGACCTCAAAGGCGAACCGCGAGCCGGCAAGCTGAAGGGCTGCGCTGGCGATGATGCTGGCCGGCGCTGGCCCACAGTGGCCGCCGCCGACATTGCGCGCCAGGGCGGTAACATGCGCCTTGCGGAAGCCACGGGCAGCACGAGCGAAGGGCTCGAAGCGCGGGTCGGCGAAGCTCTCACCTAGGCGCAGCTTGCGAGCCAGGCGGGTGTGCCCAGAGCGCGCGCGGCCACCCGAAGCGGCCAGAGAGTTACCCTCGGCAAACTTGCCGCGGTCACCGCGATCGGTCGGGCTCTCTGCACGGGCATCCGCGGGCATACCGGCAGACAGTTCGTCGACCGGCGGGGTCTCGATGCGCACGATGGCGTTGGCGCCGTTGCCGTGCGCGGTTCGTTGGAAGCTCTTGTCGGTCATTGGTTGAATAGCGATTGCTCGCGCTGTGTGACGCGTGGCGGTGGGTTTGATGGGTTCGGACGACCCGTGAGTCATCCGACGTGGTGAAGGCGCGTTAACGCGTCACGTAGGAGGCGCGCTGCTTGAGCCCGCTCGAGTGGTCGTGGGCTTTCCTGATGGGCTATCAGCCCGAAAAGTGAGCGAACGCAGCCGAATTCCGCTGATTTCGTCGGATTGAGCATCCGATGCGACGTTGCTTCTGGCCGGCGCGGGCGCTGTCATCGACTCGAGCGGCCAGCGACATGACTCGGTCAGTTGGCCGAACGTGAACGGCGTGTCCTGCCGCAGGGCACCGTGCCCCTACGTGCCCGTCCGCGCACGGCGTTCCGGGATACGCGCGTTGTCGGTTTCTCGCGCCGCCTCAGCACCCTGTTCAGGTCGCCCAACCCACTGCGCTAGGTCCGCCAGAGGGTTTCTCGCTGGCAGTTCGTGTGTGCGTGCCTCGGGCAACAGCCGGCCGGGCTCGGAGAGGTCGTTCAAGCGCTGCTTGCGCTGCATGTCGGCGTACAGCTCCGCGAACCGTGCGCGGTCTGCCATCTCAGTGGAATCGCCCAGACAGAGGTTGCGCCAGCCCATGATGCGAACGCAGTCGGCGACGAGTGGGTCATTGAACTTCGGGCTGCCGCAGTAACCAACGCGTCGAATCGCCATGGTCACATCGCCCCAGGCGTTAATTGCATTGCGGCTCGGACCGAGCGAGAGATCAGCGGAAGCCTCGCGGATTTCTGCGATTGTCGGCAGGAACTTCGAAGTGCAAACCAGCCGAGAGATCGCTCGTTTCACCAGGTCGAAGTCTAAATCCGCGAGCATTTCTTCATAGACCTGGAAAGTCGCGGAAGAACTGCGTGCGTTCGGGTAGGCAGCCGCAAGTACAGCGACCGACTTCGCCGCTTCCGCGGGGGTCACGGCAGTGCCTTCGCGGTGCGCTCAGCGGCTTCCAACGCTGCCACGCGCTGCATTTGCCGCCCAAGCAGATCGCCGGCCCTCACGCCGCCTTGGTTGCCGCTGGCGGCTACGCTGGAACCGGCGACGCATGCCGACGGGTTGGATGCGATGGTCATGATGGTCGCCTTGTCCCAGGAGCGCAGACCGTTGCTCACGATGCGACGAGCCGCTGCGATGTCGAACTTCAGCTTGTCGAGCAGGTCGTAAACGGCTTTGCCTTCTTTGGAGCCCCAACCGATTGGCTTGCAGCCTCGGGCGGTTTCGAACTCGGTAAAGTAGAACGCGGTCAACGCCTGGTGAGCCTGCTGCTGTTCTTCCGAACGCTCGGGTTTTGCGCGCTGCTTTTTCGTCTTTGGCGGAGCCGATACCAGCGCGCTTGTCGCGCTTTCTTTACTCCGAGGATCTTCTCCGAGGATCTTCTCCGAGGATCCTAGGACGTGGGCGTCCGGTTGAACGTCGTGGGCGTCCGGTTGAACGTCGTGGGCGTCCGGTTGAACGTGCGCTTTAACAGGACGCTCGTGTCCGGTTGCTGGGGCCGTCTTTGCGGACACTGGCGTCCGGTTGAACAGCTCGAGTTGGTACTCGTCCGAAGTCCTGCCTCGACCGTCCGCCCGAGAGCGGCGACGCCGGATCACCCGGACGGGGGCGTCCGCTAAATCATCGAGCCGATCGAGCTTCCGACGAACTTCACGCCCGGTGCATCCCATGAACTTTCCGATCGTGTCCTGACCCGAAAGGCCGATGCCGGTCCTCGAGTTCGCGAGGTAAGCCATGACAAAAACGAGGAGCCGCAAATCCTGCGGCAGATCGCTTCCACCAACGGCGTCGATGATCTTCATCGTCACGGACTTAGCCATTCAGCTCCGCCTGCACGAGGCGCGATGCTCTCGAGCGCTCGACCGCTGCCGGCGTTGGCGACGCGCGCTGCGCGGTCGGATCGCACGTGCAGTCGCGCCAATGAACAGCACCGCACACTTCGCAGTCGTCCAAGCGCAGCGGGTTTTCGAGATCGAACGCGAACACCGGGCGCGCGATCATCTTGCGCACGAGCGCGTCGTCGGGAACGCGTGCCTGATCGAGCACGATCCGCAGAGATTCGCGCCGAGCGGGGCTCATTTGGTGCCCCCGAGGCCAGCAATGCGGCGTAGACGCTCGCGGTTCGACTCTACCTTTGCGGGCCCTTTTGCTTTCGCTTCGAGGCGCTCGACGAGATCGCTGGCGCGAACGAGGCGGTTCTTTCCGCGCTCGATGACCGTCAACCCCTCGGCACGGATGAACTCCCGGAACTCGCGCGGCTTCAGGCCGAGCACGGCTTCGCAATTTATCGGCGACACAAAGAGCGGCAGAGCCGCGACACCCTTGCGTTCGTGATTGTTGTCGGTCATGTCGTTTCCGTCGGTCAGCGGTGCCCGAGGGTGATGACCTCGGGTGCTGCGTTAAAATCAGAGAGGTGAGACCAGAGCGGTCTGAGCTGCGCGCACTAATTGCTTGTGGCTTGCCGAGCGGAACTGTTGGAGCAATGCGCGCCTGTGCTCCTCTCCCGATGTTCGTTTGCAGGGCAGCGGGATCGGCAACTGCACGGGCGGCTTTTTCTGCGGCGCCTTGCAGCGATGGATCATGTGCGGACGCAGGAACGCATCCTCGATGTAGGCTTGCGCGAGCTCCTTGCGGAACGACTTCGTCTTTTGCAGCAAACCAACGCCCGGCTTCGCTACCGCTACCTTGAGCAGGGGCATCTTAGGGACGTATTCACCACGCTCGATTCGACCACGCAGAATGCGTTTGCGTGCCGAGCTGTTCACGCCGCCTCGATGTCAGATGCGAAATGCGCGCGGCGCGCATTGGCGATCTTGGCGAGCCATGCCGCCGCCTTGTCGCACTTCACGCGCGCCTTCGGAGTGACCGCATTGCGATCGATTTCGTAGGTGCGCCACGTTCCGACACTTACTTCGGCGAAGGCCGCCGTTGCCGTTTGCGACTTTTCGGCCTCGAGACGATCCTCTTTGACTGAGGTCACCACCCTGGACGCGACTTTCTCGTTCATTGAATACACGCTCGTCCTCTCTTTCCTCCCAACCCGATGTTCTTCCGGACGTCCCGGTGACTTCGAGTCGGTTGGATTCGACACACTTGCCGGACCAACGCGACTCCCGGCAATCACTCTGCGGACACGGTCACGGTGTGTCCGCGCCTATTCAGCGCGTTTTTGCTGTCTTCGTTCGAGCGCGAAGGGCGCGGGCGCGGCTTTCGGCGAACCGCTTGAGCACGCCATAAGGCACGCCGGAAGCGATTAGGGCGTCGTCGAGTACGTCGACAGCGTTCCACACCGGTACCCGCTTCCCTATGCATCGCTCGCGCAAACTGATCCACCAGTCTTCCAAGTTGAGCTGCGCGCCAGGCTTCAGCGTGTAGAGCGCTGCGGTAACGCTGGCTTCCGTGGCTTTCATCAGTCCCCGCGGGTGCGCTCGTTCCGACTTCGCCAGCGTCCGCTCCACCGCCGCCAAGGCTCGATCGTGAGCAGCTTTCGCTCGGTCTTTCGGTTTGGCCACTGGTAGTAGCGCACCCACCTTGACGGCGTACGCATGGCAGACGGGGACCGCTTCAGCCAGCTCGCTCATTTCGCCGCGGTCGATCGCCTCAGCGAGCGCGACCAAGATGATGTCCGCGTCCACCGGATAGGCAGCGTTTCCAGAGAGCCGAGCCCCGACGCGCCTGAGCGGCGCTGTTAGCGATGCGCGGCGTTTCGTCTTGGGCTCCCGTGGTTCAGCCACGCTGAGCACCCTACCAGGCCAGCCATCGAGGTGAGGAATCACCCTTTCCCCCGTTTGGCGCGCTCGCTGGCCAGATCGACGGTCCCCGACCGAGCCTTTCGGCGCGCCTCCAGTTCAGCTACAAGTTTCGGGAGCACGTCGAAGGCGCCGGCCGCGGCCGCCTTCGTGATAGCGTCAGCCAGCGCGACCTCAACCGCGTCTGGCTGGCTCGGCTCATTGCCCACCGATTGCCCACGCGTATGGTCATTCGGGGGGGTCTCGGGCGATTCAAGGTGCCCTTTTTCCGCGATCGGCGTGTCTGATGTAGGTTCCGCCGCCCTCAAAATCCGTTGTTAGAAATAACGTGTCGGTGCAAGTCCGACCTTCGGTACCAGCAGAAATTAAGCTCGATTCGCTCCTGCCAGACGAATCGGGCGCCCAGAAAAACCGGGTTTCTGGCCAGGCGAATGGCCAGGCCGATCACCCGAGAGGCGCCGGTCGCCGTGAACGCGGGTTCCGTTCGGGTGAAGCAGGCCCGTGCAGGAGCTCATCTCACGCGATTTCGAAGGGTTGCCCAGTCGGACGGCGTACGGTCGCCGCCCAGCCTGCTCGCCGTCCGGGCGCGCTGCGCCGACGCGCACATCGGTCGGTAGACCGCGCGTTATCCCGCGTCCCCCCGGCCAATCTTCCAGCCCGCGAGCAAACGTGCTCCGCTGATCGGCGCGTGACATCCAAGCTGCCCGAACTAGCCGGACGCGCCCCAAACCCCCTGCCCATCGAGACGGTACGGGATTTGCTGGGGATCGTGCGCGCGCTGTACGCTTTTCAGCGGCAAAAGGGCAATCTTGGACACGCGCGCGAACTGCAAGGCGCAGGCGGAAGGTTGCGCGAAGCGCTCGCCCTGGCCATCCGCAAGGGTGATAGCGAAGCGCACGCCAAGGCTTGGCGCTTAGCGGATGAAGCGATTGCGACGGTGGCGCGCATTCAAGGTTCGCTCGGTGATGATCTGGCGATCGCGGTGCGCTTGGCTGCTGATCGCGTGCAGCGTCGACATTTCGCGCTCGACGATCGCGAAGCGCGACGGCAGGCGCGTATCAAGCGCGGCTGACGTTCTGCGACATGCTCCCCGTAGTGAGGAGTTGTCGGACATTACCTCCTACGTTTCGGTGTGCGTTTTTTGGCCGCGCGCGCTCGCTGTGACAGCATTAGCGAAACAACCCCGCGTTGCCATTTGCCACCTTGAGCTTATTTTTGCGCCGTGTTTTGGTGTGACCATGGATCCATTTCGTCGCTGCGTTCAGGACTTGGAAGCCATCGATCGCTTGCTGGAACTGCCTCACGGGCATGACATCGCATTCGAGATGTTCCGCGAGCTGCTGCCTTACTTATGGCAGCTGAGCCCGCTACGTGATCGTGATCCGTCCGGCGCCCTCGCCTGCTTGTTCGACTACGCAGAGGGCATGCGGGTTCGACTCGGCTATTCGAAGCTGGAGTCATCCCCGCCCCCCAGCGTGCCGATCTCGCACGTCGCCTAGCGCCCAATCTGCGCGAGCCTGTCGCGCGGTCCGATCATCATTCGCCTCAGTGCAGCACACTCGACGTGCAGGTGGCGCTGCAGTTGAGGCTGCCATCGCAATCTTCGAACGCAGCTTGCACGTGCCCGTCGCCGCAATACGGAGCTTTGCCGCACACGCTGGTGCACACGGTCTTGCCGTAAGCAGTCGCCAGCGCGACGTTCTTGACGCAGTCGTCGCAGGCCTCGTTGCTGGCCTTCACGCCATCACCGCAGTACGGCGCGAGCGTGCAATCGGCCTTGCAGGTGCCGTAGGCGCCGCTAGTCACGCCGTCGTCGCAGGCTTCGCCGGCCTCTTTGATCCCGTTTCCACAGCGGAAGCGGCAGTGGCTATCGCAAGGGTCGGTCGCTTTGCCGTTGCTCGCGCCGTGGTCGCACTGCTCGGAAGCATCCAGCTTACCGTTGCCGCACGAAATGAGCGCTACGAAAGCGGAGCAGTTCGAGGTGCACGAACCGGGCGTGCCGCCGTTCTTACCGTGCCGTCGTTCTTGCCATCGTCGCACACCTCGGCGTCGCTCTGAAAGCCGTCTCCGCAGAATGCGAGTCAATCGGGGTGCCCGAGTTGCTGACCTGCGGTTGACCGCCGCAACGCACCAAGGCAACCACCGACAGCAGGCATAGCGCGCCCAAAAAACGACGCGGCAGGATCGGGGACATGTGCAACGGACAAACGCCTGAACCGGTGAATCTCTGAAGGGTTGCCGCCAGATAGGTGGTGGCGCTTGGCACGAACGAACAGGCACGCGCCCATGCGGCGCGGGGAAAGCTTCGGATCTCAGCCAAATTTACCCATGCCAGGCCGATCCAACGGATCTGGCGGCGGATCGCTGCGTTACATGATATGAGCCGCGCCATGCGTATCTGCATTCTTGGTGCAACCGGGCTCGTCGGCCGCGAAAGCTTGGATTTGGTACAGCGCGCTTGGCCAAGCGCGGAACTGTCATTGTTCGCAAGCCGTGATCAGACTCTCGAACACGCCGGTAAGTCGTACAAGGTACGCGGTGCGTCTCAGCTCGAAAGCACGGATGCGCCACGCGGCGAGCTCGCGCTGGTCGCCCTCGACGACGACCACAGCCAACGCTACGTGCCGCGCCTGCTGGAGCTCGGCTACCGCGTAGTCGACAAGAGCAACACGTACCGACTCGATCCGAAAGTTCCGCTCGTCGTAGGCGGCGTCAACTGCCGGGAAGTGACGGACGCCGTGCGGCTAGTCGCAAACCCCAACTGCACCACGATCCCGTTCGCGCTCGCGACGGCACCACTGAAGCGCGCCTTCGGCTTGGCTTCAGCCACCGTCAGCACCTATCAGGCCGTCAGTGGCGCCGGCATTGCTCCGCTCGATGAATTCTTGGCCGAATCCAAGGCCGGCTATTCCGAGCCGAATCGCTTCGGCAACGGCTTCAACGTGACCCACTATGCGGGCAACGCCGTGCCACACAACGGCAAGACCGACGAGAGCGGCTTCAGCGCCGAGGAGCGCAAGCTCGTGCAAGAGAGCCGCAAGATCTTGGACTTTCCGGACTTCGCGGTCTCCGCGCAGTGCTGCCGCGTGGCCGTCGCGGTCGGTCATTACCTCAACACGTGGCTCACGCTGTCCCGCGCCCCTGAGCTGAGCGAGATCGAAGCCGCGCTCGCCGACGTCAAACAGACGCCATTCGTGCGCTTCTATCCGGGTTCGTCGGGCGATGGCTTGAGCGCGCTTTCCTGCGTTCAAGATCGCGATCGCGCGCTGGTCGGTCGCCTACGTCGCGACGCACGCGATGTCACTGGCAAGAGCGTGTGCTTGACGATGGCCGCCGACAACCTGCGTCTGGGCGCTGCGACCAACGCGATCCGCATCGCCAGTCGTTGGTTCCCTGGACAAGACGCGGAACTCAACGCACCCGGCAACTGAATCGGGGTAAGCTCATCGTCGTGAGCTCCTACTCCCAGCGCAACAAGCCCGCCGCGCTCGGCTCGCTACTCGCGAGCTCGCGCGAGGCGGCAGCTCGTTACGCTGGGACAGCCGTCGATCGCGAGCAATGGCGGCGGATCGTCGGAGAGCGCATCGCCGCGCGCACCGAGCCCGGCGCCAAGCGCGGCCGCGAATTGACGGTGCACGTCGCGTCCGCGAGCTGGGCTCAGGAGCTGTCCCTACTCGTGAACGAAATCGTGGCCCGGCTAAAAGCCGCTGGGATCCACGTCGATACAATACGCTTTCGCGTCAAGGAGATCGCCGCCGAACCCCGTGATGCCGCCGCGCGAAAGCCGATCTATCGCAAGGCGCCCCTGCCCGGCGCCTTGACCGATCAGCTCGAGCGCATCGAAGATTCCGAGCTGCGCGATGCGATCAGCGAAGCTGCGGCGCTATGGCTGGCCTTGGACGAATCGCCCAGCAAAGCGCGGGGCACGCTGCGGCCGGCGCCGCCTTCGGTACCGCCCCCCTCGCGCGCGGGCGCGCCTACTTCAGCGCGACCAAGCGCTCGAGCCCCTCGAGGCGCTGAATCGCAAAGCGCTCGTTCGGAGCGAACGCCTGGGTCTGGGCATGTAAAATCGAAAGGTAAGCCCTGAGCGCGGACAGGTTCACCGCATCCACGCGCCGCAGCACCGCGTACATCTGATCCACCAGTTCGATTGGCATCGGACGGCGCAGGGCGGCATACAGGTCAATCGTGTAGTCGAGCCACTTGCCGTGGGCAGTAGCATCCGCGAGCTTGCCGGCGTACGTGGCCGCTTTGATCACGACGCGTGGCGCAGGCTCACGCCCTCGCTTGGCCTCGGAAAGAACGTTGTTCAGCGCGGTCGAGAGCACGCGCTCGGCTTCCTCACCTCGGCCCAGAGCCAGAACCTTGTCGGCGACACCACCGAGCAGCTCCAAAGCTTCGGCGCGTTGCGTGGCCTCCACCTCTGGCTGCCTCAGTTCGGCCTTGGTGTCGGCGCGCGGATCCGAGACCAGCGCCGCCGATGCGTCGGTCGGGATGCGCAAACCATGCAGCGTCTCGGCCATGCGGCGTTCGGCCGGCACGGCCGCGGGCTGACGCGCGACCGAGCAGACCGCAAATTGTTGCTTACCGATTTGTAACTGATCGCCCGCCTTCAGCGGCTCGCTACCGTTGACCCGCTTGTTGTTGACGAATACGCCGTTGGCGCTGGCAAAATCTTCGACCAACGCGCGCTCGTCGGTGATGACGATCTGCGCGTGCTTTCGCGAGACCAGGCCGTCGTCGAGCACGAGGTGGCAATTCGAACTTCGACCGATGAGTATTTCACCAGGGCGGAGTTCGAAAGTGCGCCCTTGGTACTCGAGCCAGAAGCGTTGCGCGCTGCGCGTCGGCTCCGGAGCTTGATCCATGCGCGGCATCGTGCGGCGAGAGTTCTGATCGGAATCCAATCCGGCTAAACGTAGCGTGCCTGCCGAAAGGCGTCGAGTGAGCGATTCTATTTCGCAGCAGCCAAGCGCTCTAGCCCCTCGAGGCGGCTGAGCAGGAAGCGGTCGGCCGGCCCGAAGCGTCCCGTGAGCTCGTGTAGGTCGTGCAGGTAGTCGCGTAAAACCGTCAGATTCACGGTCTTTACCTTGCGCAGCACCGTGTACAGCTCATCGACGATTGGGCCTGCACACATGCGCCCCACTGCCGTGTGCAGCCGAAAGATGTAGTCAACCCAGCGACCATTGGTGGTGACGAGCGCCAACTTGAGCGCGTACTCCGAGGCCCGCTCGAGCGTCTCGGTCGCGACTTTCACACCGCGTTGCGCGTCCACCAGCAGCTGATCGAGCTGCTCGAAGAGTAGTTTCTCGGCCTCGTCCCCGCGGCCCATGGCGAGCGCTTTGTCCGCCAAGATCCCGAGCAAACCGAAGGTCGACGCCCGCTCACTGGGCCCTTGGATCAGCGTATCGGCGACTAGTTCACGCCGCGACAAGAGCGTCATGTCCTGACTGCCAATCGAGATCTGATCGCCATGCGACAACGAGCGTTTGCCGTCGATGCGCTCGCTATTGACTCGCACGCCGTTGCGACTGCCCAGATCGGCGACCACCACTGCTTCGGGCGTGACCTGAAGCGTTGCATGGTTTCGCGAGACCAGCGGATCGTCCAGAGATAGTTGGCACGTCGCCGCTCGACCGATCACGAACTCGCCCGGGGGGAGATCGATATCGTGATCGTTGTAGCGGAGCGCGTGCTTCATGCACCCGCGGGCTCCGAGTTGCCCAGGGCTTCGATGCCAGCAAAGCTCTCGCGATCTTCTAGACGCGGCCCGCCGCGTGAGCTCACGCTCTCGACCACGCGTCGCGCGGCGGGCGCGAGCGAGGTACGCTCCAAAAGCGGCAATGTGATCAAGCGTCGGCCCACGGCCCGCGGCGGCACGCCACCGAGTGAAGCGTATACCGAGAGCAACCATTTGCCCCACGCCGCTTCACGGCGAGTGACCGCGAAAGATGCGGCGGCGTCGGCCACCGCGTCCAACATGGGCCGTTCTAGGTGCAAGCCGTTGGCGATCCGTTGTTCGATGCCGAGCCGCGCATGCGACAAGATGCGCTCGATGTCGTCGAAGCGGCCGAGCGATTCGGCTCGGCGGAGAGCATCGACCACCAGATCCAATCCCCAATCACGCGCGGAGGAGGGCGCGCCGGCCAGGGTGTCTTCTTCGTTGCGATCACTCGAACCGCACGCCGGGCACTCCACCAATTCGAGCGGGTAAGGGTGCCCGCATTCCGAACAATGGCAGATGAAGCCCGTGGTGCGGGTTCCCGCGCCGGTCAACGCAGGTGCTCCCGCGCAAAACACCATCTCTTGCGTACCGATCCGCACCCGTTCGCCGTCGCGCAAGACATGCACGCTCTGCAGCGACGTCCCGCCGACCTGTACGCCGTTGCGCGATCCGAGATCTTCGATCGTGGCTCGCTCACCGGCAATGCGGATCCGTGCGTGCTCGCGAGAAACCAACGGATCTTCGATCGTGACCTGACAGGTCGCGCTGCGGCCGATCACGGTATCGCCCTGCGGCAAATCGATCTCCTGAAGCAGGAAGCGGAGGCGGAATCGTGCCAATGACATGCGTGAGGTGGGGTTGAGAACGGAATCATCAGAATAACCTGCCCGCCGCTCGGGCGTCAAAGTCGCTCTCTCCGCGAGCCAAAGGGCGCCCAAATCGCTCGAGCTCCGCCGGCCACGTCGGACGACGAGGTATCAAAACGGGACCGACAAAACGAGTGCAGCGCGGGGTCCGGATGGCCGAACCGCGCGCTGCATTGGTTTTGTCGACGAACTGCTGCGAGCTCGTCAGAGGTCAGAGTCTACCGACGAGCGTTGGTCACGCCTTGAACTTCTTGATCAAATCCGCGAGCGCCGCGACGCCTTCCAGCGGGACGGCGTTGTAGATGGAAGCGCGCACGCCGCCGACCAAACGATGACCCTTCAGCCCTTCCATCTTCAGCTTCTTGGCCTCGGCCAAGAACTCGGCTTCGAGCTCGGGTGTCTTGAGCGTGAAGACCACGTTCATCGTGGAGCGCGATTCTTCCTCCACGGGGTTGGTGAACAAGTCTGGGCGCGAATCGATCGCCCGGTAGAGTAGCGCGGCCTTTTCGCGGTTCAGCTTCTCCATGGCGCTCAACCCGCCATTGGCTTTCAGCTCGGCCAGAACGTTGCGCAACATGTACACCGAGAACGTGGGTGGCGTGTTGTACAGCGAGTTGTTCTCGGCGTGCGTGCGGTACTGGAAGATGACCGGGATGTCCTTGCGCCCCGCCTCGACCAAATCTTTTCGCACGATCACGAGCACGATACCGCTCGGGCCGAGGTTCTTCTGAGCGCCCGCGTAGATCAGCGCGAACTTGGAGACGTCGATCGGGCGCCAAGCGATGTCGCTCGACATGTCCACGACCAGCGGCACGTTGCCGGTGTTCGGGAACTCGTGCCATTGCGTCCCGAACAGCGTGTTGTTGCTCGTAACGTGCACGTAGGCCGCGTTCGGGTCCAGCTCGAGTTCGCTCTGCTTCGGAATGCGAGTGAACTTCTTGTCCTTCTCGGTGTTGCCCGCGATGCGCACGGTGCCCAGCACCTTGGCTTCTTTGTAGGCCTTTTGTGACCAACCACCGGTCAGGATGTAGTCCGCGCTCTTGCCTGGGGGCAGCAAGTTCATCGGTACGACGGCAAACTGTTGGCTCGCGCCACCCTGCAAGAACAAGATGTCGTAGTTGTCCGGAACGGCCAGCAGCTCCTTGACGAGCGCGATCGCTTCGTTGTGTACGGCCTCGTACACCTTGCCGCGATGGCTGTGCTCCATCACGCTCATGCCGCTACCGTCGATGTCGAGCAGCTCCTTCTGAGCGCGTTCGATGGCGCCCAATGGCAGGGCGGCGGGGCCGGCATTGAAATTGATTACTCGAGCCATGATCCTCCAAGCGCGGGCTAGCCCGCCGCAGACGAGGTAGCGCCAGCAATGCGTCGCGTCAAGGATGCGCCAGCTGCGCTATTGCGATCTCTTCGAGTGCGGATGGTGGCACCGCTCCGACGCGTGCAACTGCGTAGCCGTCTTCGCTGATGCGTACGACTGTCGATGGCGCTCCGCCGGGGCTTTCGCCCGGAAGCACGAACAGCATGCCTCGAGCAACGGCCTCGGCAAATGCGGCTTCGACCTCTGCGGAGCGCGTGGCAGGCGGGGCACCGGGCAGGTTGGCACTCGTCGCGCTGAGTGGACGACCAAAACGACGTGCCAGCTCCGCCGCGGGAGACGCGCCCGGCAGGCGCACGGCGAGTGACCCATCCAGGGCGACGCGCGCGGCCACGCTGGGCGCGGCCGGAAGCGCGATGCTCAGCCCACCCGGCCAATGCGCGGCGGCGAAGGCCTGCGCCAAGCTCGGGATCGCGCCGGCAACGAGCGCGGGCCAGGCATCACGCGAGGGCAAAATCGTCGGCACGCCCTTGTCCGCGCCGCGCGGCTTGAGTGCGAACAACGCTTCCACCGCGATCGGATTCTCGATGTCTGCGAGCAGCCCAAAGTACGACTCGGTGGCCGCCGCCACGACGCGGCCTGCTGCGAGCTGCAGAAGTGCGGCTTCGACGTCGCCGGACATCAGCGGGGCCCCAGCGCGCGCGCCGCGATGTCGCGTCGAAACTGACGACCTTCGAACGAGATCGCTTCCGCCGCTCGGTACGCGCGAGCATGCGCATCAGCGAGCGTGGTGCCGCGCGCGGTCACACCCAAGACACGGCCACCGGAGGTGACCACTTGGCCGTCGCGTAAGCTCGTACCTGCGTGGAACACTTGCACGCCCGGAACGGCGGCGGCAGCTTCCAGCCCGCTGATGACATCGCCCGTGCGCGGAGCTTCGGGATAGCCGCCCGCTGCAAGCACGATACACAGCGCGTGGTCCTGCGAGACCTCGAGCAGCTCCGGACGAAGTTCGCCGCGCGCAGCCGCCGCGAGCGCCTCGGCCAAATCGCCGTCGAGTACGGCCATCAGCACTTGGGTCTCCGGATCGCCGAAGCGCACGTTGAACTCGAGCAAAGAGAGCTCGCCTTGCTCGGTGATCATCAGCCCAGCGAACAACACCCCACGAAACGGGTGACCGTCGAGAACCATGCCGCGCAGCGCGCGCTCGAAGATTTCATGGCGGATGCGCTCCTGAAGCGCGGGCGTCACCAAGGGAGCCGGCGCATAGGTGCCCATGCCACCGGTATTCGGTCCACGATCGCCGTCGAAGATCCGCTTGTGGTCCTGCGCGGCAGGCAGGAGTACGAAGCGCTCGCCGTCGCAAATCGCATGCATGCTGGCTTCGGCGCCCGGCACGCGTTCCTCGATCACCACCGTTTGTCCCGCTGCTCCGAAGGCGGCACCGCTGAGCATGGCGCGCGCCGCCTCCAACGCTTGGGCGTGCGTGTCGGCAACGACCACACCTTTCCCTGCAGCCAGCCCATCCGCCTTCACCACCGGCGCTTCGCTGAACTCGTGGATGGCACGCTCCGCCTCCTCCACGCTCGTCACGACCTGAAAACGGCCGCTCGGGATGCCGTGACGAGCCGCGAAACGTTTCATGAAAGCTTTGGACCCCTCCAGCTGCGCGGCGAGCCGGGTAGGACCGAAGACGACCTGCCCGGCGTCGCTCAAGCGGTCGGCCAAGCCATCGCACAGCGGCACTTCCGGACCAATCACGACCAAGTCCGGGCGCTCGCGCGCGGCGACCTCGAGCGCATCGCCCACCACCGAACGCATCACCTTCCCCGCGGAGGCGGAGTGCGTAGTGCCGGCGTTACCTGGCGAAACGACCACCTCACACACGCTCGCACACGCGAGCAGGCGCGTCGCAAGCGCGTGTTCTCGACCACCGGAACCGATGACTAGGATCTTGCTCAGTTTCGTCATGCCGCGCGGATATCCGCGTGAGCTTCGGTGCTGTCAATCGCTGCTTGCGCGGGCCTGGATCCGTTGCGGAAAAGCTCTCACTCGCCCCTACTCCGAGCCCTGACCCGGCATGAGCGGGCGCGCATGAGGCGCCAACCAGCATCACCAAAGCGCGTGAGTTATGGGCGAAAATTCGTATACTCAAGGCTTCGCTCAGCCCTTTGTCGGGAGGTTCGTGTTGTCGAGTCCGATCGTCATCCACATGTATCGCCCGTACGCGAGCGAAGAAGAATACATCGAGCATGAGCGATTCAGCATCGAGGCCAAATCGATGCTGCTGATCGATCAGCCTGCGCTGCCTCTCGATACGGCGATCGTCTTCGACGTCACGCTCGAGAACGGGCAGAAGCCAATCCGCGCCGAGGCCAAAGTCGTTGGCTACGTCGAGCCCGAGGGCAATCGCCCGGGTGGTCTGCGCGTTCGCTTCCGGCGCTTTGGTGCGGCCACGAAAGCATTCATCGATCGCGCCGTGAACGGCCAATCTGCAACGGTAACTGCGCCGGTCTCGACATCGGCACTCGAAGCCGCGCCGGTATCCGCGCCGACAATCGAGGTCGTCCCCGTGTCGCAGCCGACACTCGAGGTCGCGCCAGTGGCTACCGCACCCGCGCCGGACGCAACACCCGCACATCGCTGCAACGAACCCGCCGAGACCGACGAAGCGAGCGGCATTCACAAGAAGACGACCTCGCCCGTGGCCGCTCCCGCGAATCGAGAAGCCTTGCTCGCGCGCTTGCGCGGACGCCGCGTTGGCTAGCGCGAAACTCCTACTCAGGGTTAGGATAACCAGATGATCAGATTGTCAAAGTGCCTTGCACTGGGCGCCGCGTTTGGCTTGTGTCTGAACTGCGGCAGCTCGACACCCAGTGTTCAGACGGGGAGCAGCGGGGCCAGCACGAGCAACGGGGGCGAGCCCGGCAGCAGCGGCGCTAACCAGAGCAACGGCGGCAGCCCCGGCAGCAGCAGCGCGAGCAACGGCGGCAGTCCGGGCAGCAGCGGCAAACCGGGCACCAATGGGAGCTCCGGTGGGACCCAAAACCCAGGCGGCGCCTTCAATCCTCCCGTGATGACCAGCAGCGCGGCCGAGCTCGCCACAGCGCTTGGTCGTCCGACGAATTTCTTGATCGGCATGGGGAACGACCTCGCCGATGATCACAATCAAGATGGCGCCTTCAGGTTGGGCACGACGATCGATCTGCATTACGCCTACCTCGCCGCTTACCTCAACGCCGACAAGTCCTGGGGCAGCTGGAAGGACTGGAACCCGAACGGAGGCTTCATCAACATCATCACCGATACCGCCGACGCACACGGCGTGGTCCCGATGATCTCGCTCTACTCGATGGCAGCCGCGGGCGACGGCGTACTTGCAGGTTTGAACAGTGACGTGTTCGAGAAGGGCTACTGGGGCGACGTCAAGCTGCTCTTCCAACGCCTCGGGGTATTCGGCAAACCCGCGGTGGTCCATTTCGAACCGGATTTCTGGGCCTATGCCGAGCAACAGTCCCACGAAGACCCGACGGCGCTCAAAGTCGCGCTCAAAGCGAACGCGCCCGATTGTGCAGACCTGAGCGACGATCTGGTGGGCATGGGCTATTGCATCATCAAGCTCGCCCGCATGTACGCGCCCAAGGCCTTGATAGGCTTTCACGCTTCGCAATGGGCCAATGGTGATCCCGCGGCCACCGCCGCGTTCTTGAAGAAGGTCGGTGCCGATCGAACCGACGTGATCTTCGCCGACATGCTCGACCGTGACGCGGGCTGTTTCGAAGCCAAGGTCGACCCGAACTGTCAGCGCGGGGGCGACTTCTATTGGGACGAGAGCAACACCAAGAGTCCCAATTTTCACGAGTACATCGCCTGGTCCAAAGCGATCGTAGCTGGCGTGGGTCGCCCGATGGTTTGGTGGCAAATCCCGTTCGGTGTACCGAGCGAGACCCCCGGTGGCACCGCCGGTCACTACCGCGACAATCGCGTTCACTACATGTTCTCGCACATCCAAGAGTTCGTGGACGCGGGTGGCCTGGGCGCTGCCTTCGGGCCCGGAGCAGGCAACCAAACCATGCCCGACACCGATGGCGGCCAGTTCAAGGACGCCGTCGCGAAGTACTACAAGGCGCCCGTGCCGTTGCCATGAGCTGCGTCTGGCTATCGTCCACGCTCGGACTCTGGGATGGCATCTGGTGATGATCGGATTTTCACGGTGCTTGGCGCTGGGCGGCGCGTTCGGCCTATGCCTGAGCTGCGCAGGTTCTAGCGCCAACCCCAGCGCTAGCGGCGCCGGCGGGACCACGAGCAGCGCGGGAACCAGCGCCAGCGCGGGAACCACGAGCAACGCAGAGAGCGGAGGAACCAGCGTCAGCGCGGGAACCACGGGCAACGCGGCGAGTGGAGGTACCTCGAGCAGCGCGGGAACCACGAGCGGCCCAGGTAGTGGAGGGACCAGCGCCAGCGCGGGAACCGCGAGCTACGCAGGGAGCGGAGGAACCTCGAGCAGCGCCGGGAACGGAGGCAACATTTCCAGCGCTGGAACCACCGCCAGCGCTGGAAGTGGAGGCAGCTCAGCGACGGGAACGGGTAGCGCAGCTGCGCTCGCCGCGAAGCTCGGTCGCTCGCGGAATTTCTTGATCGGCATGGGCAACGACTTAGCGTCCGATCACAACCAAGACGGCGCGTTCAAGTTGGGCACGACCATCGATTTGCACTACGCCTACCTCTCGGCGTACCTCAATGCGGACAAGTCATGGGGCAGCTGGAAGGACTGGAACGCCAACGGAGGCTTCGTCAACATCATCACCGACACGGCCGACGCGCATGGCGTAGTACCGATGATCTCGCTCTATTCCATGGCCGCTGCCGGCGACGGCGTACTCGCCGGTCTGAGCAACGAAGTATTCGAAAACGGGTATTGGGGAGACGTGAAGCTGCTCTTTCAGCGGCTGGCGATTTTCGGCAAGCCCGCCCTCGTGCACTTCGAGCCGGACTTCTGGGCCTATGCCGAGCAGCAATCCCATGAAGATCCGACGACCATCACCGTGAAGCTCCGGGCCAGCGCGCCGGACTGCGTGGATCTGAGCGAAGATCTGGTGGGTATGGGCAAATGCATCATCCGGCTAGCTCGTATGTACGCGCCGAAAGCGTTGATCGGCTTTCACGCTTCGCAATGGGCAAACGGCGATCCCAGCGCGACCGCGGCCTTCCTGAAGAAGGTCGGCGCCGATCAAACCGACGTGATCTTCGCCGATCTGCTCGACCGCGATGCGGGTTGCTTCGAAGCCAAGGTCGACCCCAATTGCCAGCGCAGCGGCACCTTCTATTGGGACGAGACCAACGCCACGAGTCCCAATTTTCACGAATACCTCGCTTGGTCCAAGGCGATTAGCAGCGGCGTCGGTAAGCCGATGATCTGGTGGCAAATCCCGTTCGGCGTGCCGAGCGCTACCCCGGGCGGAAGCGCCGGACACTACCGTGACAATCGCGTCCACTACATCTTCTCGCACATCCAAGAATTCGTGAACGCGGGCGGTCTAGGCGCGGCTTTCGGCACCGGAGCCGGCAACCAGACGACACCCGACAGCGATGACGGCCAATTCAAGGCCGCCGTCGCCAAGTACTACCAGGCGCCCGTACCTCTACCGTGAGCTCGCTCGCTCAAGCCGGCGGCTCGGCTGCGGCCTCGCGCGGTACGCCTTCGATCGGCAAGTGGTCGAGCTTGATGCCGAGCTTCTCACTCAGCTCGAAGATGCGAAGATCGCGATAGAACTCGCCGAACACGATGCGCGTGAGGCCACTGTTGGCGATCAGCTTGTAGCAACCGAAGCAGGGTGACGCGGTGACGTAGATGTCGCCGCCTTCGAGACGCACACCATTGCGCGCCGCTTGCACGATGGCATTGGCCTCGGCATGCACCGTACGCACGCAATGACCGTCCTCCATCAGATGGCCGTCGTCATCGCAGTGGCTGAGGCCGCGAATCGAGCCATTGTAGCCGGTGGTCAGGATCATTTTCTCGCGGACAATCACCGCCCCGACGTGCTTTCGGTCACAGGTCGAGCGCGTCGCTACCACCCGCGCGATGGCCATGAAGTATTCGTCCCAGCTCGCCCGTATACGCGTCGTCATGGTCGATGCATCCTCCGCCTAGCCGTATAGCCCGAGCCTGGGAGCGGGACGAGGCCCTTGACGCCTTGCTGCCTTGACCGCGGCTCCCACACGTGGCTTCGTTCGCTCGTGAAACGCGCCCGACTTCCGGCAGCTTTTGCCCTCGCTGCGGCCTTCGTTCCCCTCCTTCCTCTCGCCGCTTTCGAGCAGACCGCGCTCGCCGCGGGCCCGGATCCGGCCGCCGAGGCGCAGAGCCTACTGACCAAGCTCGACGCGCCCGAGACTCGCAGCCTCGTGCAAGCACCGGTTGCCAAAGCCAAGGCGGCCCAAGAACGCGCACGGAGCGCGCGTGGTGCCGGCGATCTCAAGCACGCCACCGAGCTCGATGCGCTGGCGCTGACTTGGGCAAAAGTCGCCGATGATCTCGTGCGCACCGCCGAGAGCGAAAAGAAGCTGGCGGATGTTCAGAAGGCCGTCGCCGACCTGGAGCAGAAGGCGGTACGCACGCAGGCGCTGATCGAGCAGACCATCGCGCGCCGCGGGCGCGCCGAACTGAATCTGAACACCGTGGCTCCCGCGGGCAGCCCCGCAAGCAAGGGCGATTCGCCGAAGGCCGCGAATACGCCGAGCAAAGTGCCGCCTCCCCCGAGCAGAACCAAGCCCAGCCAGCCGGCGGTGAAGAAGTGATGCCCCGAGCAACGTCTTCTCTGTGTGCGCTGTTTGCGCTGGCGTTTGCGGCCTGTACGCCCACGCCCCGCCCCGAAATCATGCGCGAAGTAGACGCCGCGCGAGCCAGCGCAGCCGTACAAGCGGCGTCCAAGAGCGCACCCCAAGCCTATGCGGACGCCGAATTGCGTCGCACCCAAGCCGAGCAGGCGTTCGCAGAAGACAAGCAAGCGTCCGCGCAGATCTTGAGCGAGCAAGCCTTGGCAGCGTACACGCGGGCCACCGTGCAAGCGCGTTTGGCGCGCGCCCAAGCGGCGCTCGCCGATGAACAAGCGCGGCTGGCCAAAGCCACTGCCGTGCAAGCCGACCTCGACGCGCAACAGCAGCGCTTCCTGCTCGAAGCCGAGGCCTTGGAGACACGGCTCAAAGTTGCCCGAGACGCAGAGCCGCTACCCGTCAATACGCCCGCATCTGCAGAGCGCGAGCAAGCGCGCTTGGCCGCAGTCAAAGCGCTGCTCTCGCAAGCCAAGCTGCTCTGCGCGGCCGCGCGCCTGCTCGAGCCGAATCGCGAAAGTGTCGGCCCTCTGCTGGGCAAGATCGAAGATCTGAACGGGAAGCTGCGCACGCCTCCTGCGCCCATCGATGACGCGGTCGCCGCGCGCAGCGGATGTCTGAAGGAACTCACGCTCGCCCGCCGTCCCGCCACTCAGAAAAACCCTGCCGCGGGCGTGGCCGACGCGCTGCTGAACGAACTCAGCGCCTCGAGCCTACTGCCCTTTCGCGACGACCGTGGCGTCGTGGTCACGCTGCGTGCCCTGTTCAACGCCAAAGATCAATTGAACAGCGAAGCTTCGACCCAACTCGATACCTTGGGCAAAGTCGCCAAAGCGCATCCCGAGTTCCCGCTGCTCGCGGTCGTGCATGTCGCTCGGGGCAATGCCTCCACGCGCGATGCCGCCCAGGCCGCCGCCATCGCCGACGCGCTACGCAAATCCGGCGCGCCGCAGGTTGCGGCCGAAACCGCCGGCTCCAATCTACCCATCCTCGATCCGGCGCGACCCGGCGCGAGCGATCGCAACGCCCGCATCGAAGTCGTCTTCGTCTCGCCCTCGAGCTCCTGAGCGCTTCTCCAAGTAGTGCGAGGCGGCTGCCGGAAATCAGGTTACGCTTTGGCGAGGCCAATGCTGCTCTCCCGCATCCACCACGCCGCCATCATCTGCTCGGACTACGCGCGTTCGAAGCACTTCTACTGCGAAGTACTCGGGCTGCGCGTCGTGGCCGAGGTGTTTCGCGAGGCGCGCAATTCTTACAAGCTCGATCTAGCGCTCCCGGATGGCACTCAACTCGAGTTGTTTTCGTTCCCCAACCCGCCACCGCGGCCATCGTATCCGGAGGCCTGCGGTCTGCGGCACTTGGCGTTCGAAGTGCCGGACGTGGCGGCGACGGTGGCGACGTTGCAGGCGCGCGGCATCTCCGTCGAGCCGATCCGCGTGGATGAATTCACGGGCCAGCAATTCACGTTCTTCGCCGATCCAGACGGGCTGCCACTCGAGTTGTACCAAGCGCGGTCTTGAACAGTGCTCGTTTCTCCGCAGTCCGTGGAGCGCAATTCCGTCGCAATTGTAAGTCCTGGACGTTCCACCCAGTTGGGCGCAACTTAGAGGGAGCTTAGGCCGTTAATTACGCGAGGCGACCCACGTGGCGAGAGACCCCCTCTTCGGTGAACGCATCGTTTGGATGGCAAGTCCAACCGTGATGGCACCGCCTCCTCTCGCGCGCGCCGTCAGCTTCTTGTTCTTCGTACTGTCGGCCATCTCGCTCAGCTTCGCGATCGTGATCGCACTCGCGCTGCGCACGGCTCCCGCGGGTCCAATGCTGTTTTCGGTGTGGTGTGCGTCACTCGGCATCGCGGCGCGTGAGGTGCCGCGGATCTGGCTGAAGAGCGCGCGCTACGTGGTCACCGAGCAACACGTGATCACCTACTTTGGCCCATTCCGGCGCAGCATCGATCGCAAGGCGATCAGCTTCGCGCGTATTTTTTGGGACGATACGGACCGCAACGCGGGTGATTTGGAGTTGGTGCGCGCGGTGCCCACGGGCGCGCTCCGTCGCAAGCTGACACTCAAGCTGTATGGTGTGCGCGCGCCCGATCGCGTTTGGGCCATCGTGCGCGGCGCGGAAGCGATCGCACCCTCCGGGCAACACGGGGAGCGTCCCCTGGCCCAACGCCTCGATCATGGCGAGCGGGTGATTTGGTCGGCGCGCCGCCATCCACAGCTTCGGGCCTATTTGCCGCAAGGGCAACGTGAATGGGGCCTCGTCGCGGTGGGCGCGTTGCTGTTCGCGGGCGTCGAGCGGATGGTCGTGCACGGCGTCCCCGCGCTACAACGAGTCGTGCGCGGGGGCGGTTTGCCCGTGCGCTCTTTCCCGTTCGCGGCGTTGACGTTCGGCCTTTCGCTGGCGGTGCTGCTGGTGTTCGCGGTCGGCTGCTACGTGATCTACGACGCGGTGATTCGCCAAGGTTACGGCGCCAAGCACACCCGCTATTTGATCACCGACAAGCGCGTTTTGATTCAGCGCGGCAACGAAGAGCTGCACGTCGATCGCGGGATCATCGTCGACGTGATCGGTGCGCCCGTGGGTGATGGTCTACACGACGTGTTCTTCGTGCTCGATGGCCCGCGGGCGCGCGCGTTGGCCATGAGCGGCGCGTTCGGTGAACTCGGTCGTGGTCCGCACCTGCGCCCCGTGTTCGAAGCAGTGGACGACGCCGAGGGGGCCAGCCGCGCGCTCGGCAATGGCCCAGTGCCCGACTTACCTCGCGCCGCCTGAGTCGCGCCTCGCGAGTTACAAGAGCGGCGCGGCTTCGCGCTTCTGCGGGCTATTTAGCGGAAATTTCGCGCTGAGTTCGGCGAGCTTCCGGGCAACGCTGGCTTTGTGCAGCGCTGCGCGCGGCGCAAACGGCGCGCGATCCGCCTCGGCGGGCACCAGGTAGAGCGACCACTGCTCGCTGGCATCCGCGAGCGCCTCGCGCCGAGCTAGCTCATCGGTGGCGAGCTCGGCGGCAGCCATCGCGCCCAGCGCCTTGTAGTAGTGGATTTCGTAGCTGGGTGTGAAAAACACGTTCGGCAGATCCAGCACACTGCCGGCCGCGAACAAGGTCGGCGGCAGCTGCACGGAGATCGCCCGCTTGGCTGCATCGAGTGCGGAAGGGAGATCGCCCGAACGATCGAGCGCCACGGCAAGACCGAAATAAGCACCGGCAACCAGCTCGGGATGCTGTGATACGGCGAGGGCCTTGCGATAGCCGCGGACCGCGCGCTTCAGATCACCGAGTGCCATATCGCTCTCGGCCAGATTGGCGAGCAAATTAGCGCGTGAGTCGGCTTGCCACGTGAGCTCGAGCGCGCGCAGGTAGGCCGCGTGTTCGGCCTCGCGATCACCCATTTTTGCCGCGGCAATCGCCAGGTCGGACAGTCCGCGCGCGGCCAGCGGACTGTTCGGCGCATCGCGCAGCGCGCGTTCCAACATGCAGCGGGCCTCGCGCTCGTGACCCGCTTGCGAGTCGAGTAACGCGCCGCCGATCAGATACTCCAAACGCGGATCGAGCACGACGTTTGGATCGGATGGCGAGGCAGTATCCGGCGCCGACCCCGGTCGTGCCAGGCATGGCCAATGGGATCGCCCGAGCTGAGTGAGCGCGATCGCGCCCGCTGAGAGTTCGGCATCGAACTCGGCCAGTCCGATCGAGCCCAGTAAGCGTTCCATGCGACTCAGAATGGTCTGCTGGGCGGCTGCCGCGGGTTGGCGAGCGCGTTGCCAAATGTTGGGCGCGGCCTCGGCGGATGCAGTGGCCAAGAGTCCAGCGAGCAGCAACGGAGCGAGCCGCGCGCGCATCATTGTCTCAGAACCGTCCGCAATGCAGCGAAGAGCCCCGGCGGAAGCAGGGGGAATTCCGCGCTAAATTGGGCAGCCGGCGGCACGCCGAGCGAGGCCAAGCTGGGCACTGCCGCGAGTGAGCTGCGCGCCTCACTGCGACCGCTGCGCTGCAACGCGAGCAGCCGCAGGCCAGCGAGCCACGACGATAGCCCGAGCGGTTCTTGTCGGGCATGCGCGAGATAGCCGAGCGCCTCGTCGGCGCCACCATCGACGTGAGCCAACACGTGTGCCGCGGCCTCGATCTGCGCGAAGGCGCGTTCGCGCGGGTCGTCGAGCAACGCGACGCGTGAGACGAGCAAGCGATACAGCCGTACCGCATCCGGCGCTTGACCAGCGAGCGACGACGCGCGCGCGTAGTCGTGCAAGGCTTTCGGATCGGTGAATGCCTGCGCGTCGTTAGATTCCGCCTGCTGAAACAGCTGATACGCGAGCCGTTCGTCTCCCAACCTGAGATTCGCGCGCGCGGCGAGCACGCGCACCGCCGGCAGCGGCCCGGCCAAAGCTTCCGCCGAGCGCGCCGCCAGCAAGGCTTCTTTTGGGGTTTGCGCGAGGCGCGCGTAGCCGCGAGCCAGCAACTCACAGTAGCGCTGCGCATCTGCCCCACGCATCCGCGCCCAAACGCCGTCGTCCCCCGCCGCGCCTCGGCACTCGCGAGGTCGGGGGCTGGCCTGCGCCGCGGTCGTCAAATCCAGCGTCGCAGCCCGAACCTGGAGCAGTACGGCGATAGCGAATGGGCCCATACCGCACGCATTCTAGCACCCTCAGCCAGAGACGCAGAGCCAGCTCATGCGAACCGGACGAGCAGTGACCCAAACTCAGCCGGCAGACAGCCGCGAACCCGGGAGTGGGAGGGGTGAAATCCCTCGGCCGGGTTCAGCGGCGCGGGGTCGCTGGCTACGGCGCTGCGGCGCGACCCACGAAGGGGTTGTGCAGCATGATCGTTTCGCTGCGGCGCGGACCGACGCTCACCAGATACACCGGGGCGCCCGCTTGCTCTTCGATGAAGCGCACATAGGCCCGAGCATTGGCGGGCAGATCGTCCAGCACGCGCACGCCTTCGAGGCGTTCTTTCCAGCCCGGCATTTCCACGTAAACTGGCGTGATTTGGCCGGGTGGATCGAGTTGGTCGATGGGCAAGCTGGTGACGCGCCCTTGGGGCGTGTCGTAGGCGACGCACACTCGGATGCGTTCCATGCCGGTCAGCACATCCAGCTTGGTGAGCGCGAGGCCATCGATGCCGTTCACGCGTGAGGCGTAACGCAGGCCCGGCAAATCGAGCCAACCGGTGCGGCGCGGCCGACCCGTGACCGAGCCGAATTCGGCGCCCACTTCGCGCAAGTGCTTGCCATCCGAGTCATCGAGCTCGGTCGGGAATGGGCCGGTGCCGACGCGCGTGGTGTAAGCCTTGGTGATGCCGATCACGGTGCCGATGCGGTTCGGGCCGATGCCCGCGCCGCTGGCCGCGCCGCCTGCGCCCGCGGAGCTCGAGGTCACGAACGGGTACGTGCCGTGATCGATGTCGAGCAGGGTGCCCTGCGCGCCTTCGAGCATGACGCGCTTTCCGGCCTTGATCGCGTCGTCCACGAGCTCGGACGTATGCGCGAGCATGGGCACGATGCGCGCGGCGTGCGCTTCGAGCTTGGCCATTACCGATTGTAGCGAGGGTAGCTCACCGCCCAGCGCGCGCACGGTGGGCTCCCAAGCCGCCATCGCATAGGCGATGCGCGCGGACATGGCCTTCAGATCGCGCAGATCGCCGCAGCGAACGCCGACCCGCTTCACTTTGTCTTCGTAGGCCGGGCCGATGCCCTTCTTGGTGGTACCGAGCGCCTTGTCGGCGGGCGCCGAGCCCTCACGCAAGGTGTCGATCAACACGTGGTAGGGCAGAATCAGATGCGCGCGGTCGCTGAGCGAAAGCCGCGCTTCGAGGTTCGAGTGACCGCGGCGGTGCAGCTCGTCAATCTCACCGAGCAGCACCTCGGTGTCGATCACCATGCCTTGGCCCAAGATACAGTGCGTGCGCTCACGCAGAATGCCGCTCGGCAGCAAACGCACGACGATCTTTTCGTCGCCCACGACCAGCGTGTGCCCGGCGTTCGGTCCGCCCGCGTAGCGCACCACGACGTCGGCGAACTCCATGTAAATGTCGACGATTTTGCCTTTACCTTCGTCGCCCCATTGAGCACCGACAATGACCACAGAAGACATATTCTCTCGCACGGTTGTTACTGCGGCAGGGCCGCGAGACTACGCCGACCCCAGGGGGAGTTGGCCCAAACTACTCACTAGGGCTTCTGGCTCTAGGAGCACGGATCTTTTTTGCTCGTCGGCGACGCTGATCAGGGCCACGCCCTGCGCGCCGACTTCTAGTACGTGACTGAAGCGCCAAGCGCGGGCGTAGGCCAATGCATCGGCCCCCACCGCAGCTTGCGACTCCGCACAGGGCACGCCCAAATTGCGCAGACCGGTCAAGAGCGCTTCGCTCGCGCCCACCGTCAGCAAGCGTAGCTCGTTGTTCTCTTCACGGCCGATGCTCTCCAGCGCCCAGGCCAAGTGGTCCAAGCTGAGCGCAAAACCGGCGGCCGCGCGCGGGGCGCCAAAGCGCCCGAGCAAGCCGTCGTAACGGCCGCCCGCGCCGATCGGGCTGCCCGGCCCATCCGCGTGGATCTGAAACATGACCCCCGTGTAGTAGGCGAAATTGCGGGTCTCGGAGAGATCGACGAGCAGCTTTGGCGCGAGCTCCAGTTGAATTACGGCGTCCCAGATCTGACGCAATTCGCGCAGCGCCGATTCGGCTTCCGTGCCCGCCAAGATCCGCTCGGCGCGCGGCCAGATCTCACTGCCGCCGTGCAACTCACACAGCTCGGAGAGCGCCGCGAGCGTGCGCCCGGTGTAGCCGGCCGCCACCGCACGCCGCGACACTTCTGGCTGATCTTTGATCGCCAACGCTTCCACGAGTTCTGCCGTGCGAGCCTCGGGCAGCGTTTCCAGGAGTGCCGCGGTGATGCGCGCGTGGCCCAGATCGAACACGAACGACGAAAGACCCGCCGCGCGCACGCCCGCCGAGGCCAAGCGCAAGATCTCCAGATCGCCGGCGGGGCCTTCCAAGCCCAGCAGCTCCACACCAGCTTGGAAAATCTGCCGGTGACGGCGCGCGCGCTCGCGGCGTCGACGCACCACCGAACCGTGGTAACAGAGGCGCGCCGGGCCAGGCAGGTCCGCCAAGCGCGTGGCCAGGATGCGCGCAATCTGCGGCGTCATGTCCGGGCGCAGCGCGACCACTTCCCCGCTCTCCGGCTCGACGAAGCGCAGTACCTCTTCCGAATCGAGGGCACCGAGGCCGCGTTCGAGCACCTCTGCGTACTCGAAGACGGGCAAGGTCACGATCTCGTAACCGTGGAGTTCGAAGCAACGCGTCACGCGACGGGCGAGCTCACCCTGTCGCCGCGCGACGGGGGGCAGCAGATCCCTCATGCCGGCGGGCAGCGGGTGTTCGAGTGTGGTCGTTACCAAAGCCGGCGGAGTTTATCAGAGATCCGTCGAATGCAAGCACGTGAGCCGCCGTTTTTGTTAGCATTCGAAGCATGGGCGAAAACACTGCTGTTCCGTTGGGCGAGCGCATCGAGGTCTCGGAACGAGGCGCTCCAATCGATGGAATTCCACAAACAATGGACCGCCGGCTGTTCATGCAGCTGACCGTGTTCGAGTCGAATAAATCGCTCGCCCCGGCTGACGCGCTGAAAAATCTGGGTGCCGCGTTGAAACGCCGCAACGTGCCGTGCGTCATCTACGAGGACGTGAACAACCCGCACGGCTTGGGCGTGCTCAGCTGGAGCGAAGAGCCGCTCGATTTTGCGACCAAGCTGCGCCCCGTCTTCGGTGAGCCCGAAGCGGCGAGCCTCACCCTGCTCCGCGAATACACCATGCTCGGCCGCACCTACTCGAGCGGCTTCGAGAACGACCTGGAGTACTGGCTCTTGCGTCGCCCGCGCGAAACCGTATTGAACGAGGCTTGGCCGTGGGCCGTTTGGTATCCGCTCCGCCGCTCGGGCGCGTTCGAGCGCGTCGAGCCGCGCGAAAAGGGCGCCATCATGCGCGAGCACGCGGGCATCGGCAAAGCCTACGGCGCGCAAGATCTCGCGCACGACGTGCGCCTCGCCTGCCACGGGCTCGACGCCAATGACAACGAGTTCGTCATCGGCCTGATCGGCAAAGAGCTGCACCCGCTGTCGCACGTGGTGCAAGCCATGCGCGCTACCCGCCAGACCTCAGAGTTCATCAACCAAATGGGCCCGTTTTTCGTGGGTCGCGCGGCATTTCGGCACGCCGGATGAGCGGCCCGGATCCAGATCCCGGCGGGCCCGCCAAGCTGGGCATCCCGATCCGCTTGGGAATCGTCTTCGATCTCGACGGCACATTGATCGACTCGCGCTTGGACATCGCGAGTTCGGCCAATCATGCGCTCGGCGCGCACGGCTATGCCACGCTCTCGGTCGGCGAAATCTCGACTTACGTCGGCGATGGCGCGCGCCTGCTCTTGGCGCGCGCTGCACGCCTCGAGCCGAACGCACCGGCCCTCGACGCGCTCCTCGCGACCTTCACCAAGTACTACGAAGAGCACCCCACGGATCACACGCTGCTCCTCCCCGGCGCGCACGAGGCGCTGACCCAGCTCAGTCACTTGCAGCTCGCCTTGTGCACCAACAAGCCGCGCTCGATCACCGACCGCGTGCTGGCCAACTTGCGCTTGCCAGTCACCTTCCGAGTCGTCGTCGGGGGCGGCGATCTGCCGAAAAATAAGCCCGATCCGCTGCCGCTTCAGCACATCGCGCGGGCCCTCGGGTTGAGCACGACGGAGCTCGTGATGGTCGGCGATGGCGCGCAAGACATCGGCTGCGCCAAGGCCGCGGGCGCGCACAGCGTGGGCGTCGAAGGTGGCATGCAGGGCCGCGAAGCATTGCTGGCGAGCGAGCCGGAAGTGCTGCTCGCGTCTTTGCTGGAGCTGCCCGCGGCAGTCGAGCGCTGGCTCAACCCATGAGTAGGTGATACGCGGCGCTCAACTGCGCAAAGCGTGACAAGAGCTGCGTTTTCTCGGTCGCCGACGCGTTCGGAAAGCGATCCGGGTGCTGTTCGGCGGCCAGTTTCCGGAACGCGCGCTGCACATCGCGCGAAGACGCGGTCGCCGAGAGACCGAGCGCGCGGTAGGCCGCGTGGCGTGGGCCATCGGCTCCGCGCGAAGACTCCGGACGCGCGTTGAAACGAGAGCTGAAGCGCTCCGCCACGCGCGCCGAGAAATCGGCCCGAGCGCGCGGGCGACCGTGTAAGAACTCACGCGGCGAGAGCGGCGTTTGGCGAAATCCGGTGCGCGGACGCGGCACGTGGAAGCGAATCAAGGCTTCGCTCAGCCCATACAGGGCCTCCAACCGGCTGGTGCGCTGGCGACGAAGCGCGCCGGCCACGAGATCTGCCGTGCCCAAACCCTCCTCGACCAAAATTTCGCCGACGCGTTTGCCGGGCTGCTCCATCAAGCGCCGGGCGATGCAGGACAGCGCGGACATGCTGAGCAAGCCGTCCCGCGCCAGGATTTCCCCGAGGCGCGGGTGATTGAGCGAAGTATCGACGTCTTCGATCAACCCAGCGTCGAAGAACACGCGGTGACTGCGTCCAGCGCGCGCGCCTTCGACCTCGACGAGTTCGAGAGTGCCGCTCGCGCAGGCGCGATGAAGCGCGCCGAGCAGATCGCCAAGCGTCGTGAGTCGCAGTCGGCCGGGAAGCTGCATCCCTCGTGACTAACAGAGCCGGCAATTTCCGGACAAATTCGTGGGCGCCGCTCAGGGTGCTTCTGCGGCGGGCGAGCCGACGCGCAGCTCCACGATGACCGGAGCCTGCACGGGGCTGCACGCTTCGCCGGCCGGGCCGTTTTCGCAGATCACGCCGCGGGCGAGCAGCTCGAGCTTGCCCGCGCCCGCCTCGGACGCCACCAAGGCGAGCTTGGCCCACGCCCCCCCCGCAGCCGCGGCCGAGCCCAATTGAGCCACGAAACGCGATCTGAGCGGCCGGGCAAAGCTCGGCGCGCGGACCACCAGGGCATCGCTCCAAACCAATTTTCCACGCACGGCGCGCGTCGTCAGCTCACACAGAATGCGGCCAGGCCCGGCCGCGCGCTGACAGCTGAGACTCGCCTGAAATGGCGACTCATCCGCCTGCAGGGGCGACGCGCACGACAGCCCCAACGCGAGCGCGAGCACCGAGCGGGTCCAGCCGTTCATGGCAGCGTCTTCATGCAACCGTCGGAGGGGCGTAGAAATCGACCAAACGGATCGGAGTCGGCGACAGATGAATCTCGAGTTTCGCACGCTTGCCGCGCGGGTCTCCACCGATTTGGAAGTCCGTCGGCGGATCGAGCTCGATGCTCAAGGACTCCACGAGATAATCGAACAAACTACCCGGATTATCGTACTCTCCTCGCCAGATCTCGTTGAAGTGCCGCACGAATTCCAGCGGGGTGAGCGTCGCTACGCGCAAATGCATGCGGTCCGGGCGCTCGTCCGCGTAGGGAAACATGCGAAAGCCGTAACCATAGTAAGGGATCGTCGAGAGGCCACAGAGCCGCATCGGGCCTTCGTAAATCACGGCGCCGCGCGCGATCGGTTGACCGAGCAGCGCGCCCTTCGCCCCCACTCGAAACGCCTCACCGCCCTGATTGACGATTCGGCAGTGCGGCATGCGCTTCAATAGGTAACTCGGAATCGAGCGCGTGACCGCCGCCACCCCATAACTGAGCAGCCCGGGCGCGACCCGCTTGAGCGGCGTCTTCTGCAGGCTTCCTTTCACCTTTGCGTAGTCGGCGAGCACGTCCGCGTCCGCGCCAAAGCCGCAAAAAGGCGCGATGAAGCCCTCCACTTCGATCAAGCGCATGCTGCGGCTGCCGGCGTCTTGTGTCAGCCGCTCGATATCGGCAGCCAGTTCGCCGCTCTTCGGGTCGCGCGCGCCGACCACCCAGGCCAGCGCGTTGCCCGTGCCCAGTTTGAGCAGACCGAAGCGCGGATGAGCGCGATTCTGCTTCCGCCCTTCACGAACCACTTCGGTAACCATCACGGTGAAGGTGCCATCCCCACCCCCGGTCAGTACTGTGCCGTAACCGCGGCTGACGATCGTGCGCGCGATGTGCCGGGCGTCGTCCAAGCTGCGGGAGACGAACAGATCACCACCGAGCAAGATCTGGTGCAAAGTGGAGATCACCTCCTCGGTCACGCTCTTGGCGTTGCCGTTGACCACCACCGCGATCCGCGGATCCTGTGGAAAAAGACTGGCGTTCAGCGGATTCGAACCGCGGGCGGGCGCCTCGCTGTCGGTACGGCTGGGCGGATCGGATTCGGGTTTTTGCATAGCGGGCGAACGTCATACTAAACTGTTAGCAAAGGCTTAGGGGGCATCCGCGATCACCCGGATGCACCATGCAATGGGCTAGTCGTTCGATGAAATCCCGAGCAAAAACAGCACAATTTGGTCGTGCCGCCGAACGGGCACCAAAATCCATTCGTCCCGCAGCTGCAGCGCGAAAATCCGTCGCGCCCGCCGCTCGCCAATCGGTACCACCGCCTGCCCCGCGCAAGTCCGTGCCACCACCGGCCGCGCGAAAGTCGGTCGTGCCTCAAGCTCGCAAGTCGATGCCGCCCCCGGCCGCGGCTTCGGGCAAGAAGCGAGCGGCGAAAAAGGCCGAAGCCGTCGATGTAGGCGCCAAGCGCAAGCTGGGCATGCGCGGCGCGGCACCCTGGGCTGCTCGCCACGCGGCCAAGCACGCCGAAGAAGCCGCCGCGCGTAACCTATCCCCCCCCAAGCCAGGCAGCGCGCGCGGCACATTGCGCTCGCCGGACGACGCGGACAGCATCAAGCAGCGGATCAGCGAGCTCTTGAACGTGCTGGTACGCATCCGAACCCTGCGCAAAAACTTGGATGATGGCTTTTTCCAGATCGCCCTCGAGCTCAAACACATCCAAGACGACAAGCTGTACGAAGCCAAAGGCTTCTCGTCGTTCGAGACCTTCGCCGAACGGGAGCTCGATCTAGGCAAAGCCACCGCCGTGAAGCTCACCCGCGTACCCGGTATTTTCCTAGAAGCCGCCGCGCGCCACCACGGCATTCAAGGCGTGCTGGCCGCCATCGACGCGCTCGACGAGCATCCCAGCCCCGCCACCCAGAAAAAAGCCGCCGCGAGCCGGCCGAATTTGCCGCTCAAACCGCCCCGCTGAAACGACTGAGCGCCTTCACGCGGTGAGTGACACGAGCTGCGGCTCGAACGGCTCCCGGATTTTGACCGCCGAGCCGCAGAGGCCGCAGAGATCAGAGGGAGATTTTTTAGGGTTCGCTCTGGGCGGCCATGAGCGCGTTGATAACTCGGGCTGCGACTCGGATCGCTAACGCCAATTTCCGGTGTGCCCTCTGGTGCAGTCCGTCTCGATACGCCGATGTTCGATCTCTGCGCAGGGCTCTGCGGCTCGGCGGTGAAAAATCAGGCAGCGCTCTGAGCGGGCATCGCGCTTTGCTGTGAGGTGCGACGCTGGCGCGCGATCGCCCCCTCTTGCCTAGGTAGCTGCTCACTACCTCGAGCGAGCGCGAGCCGTGAATCGGAGTGTTTCGAGTGGTTCAGAGAAACAGACGCTCGGCGAGGTACTGGACGACTTCGTCTAGGCCTTTGTGGGTGGCGGCGCTGACGAGCAGGAGATCGACGCCGAGTTTTTCGAACTCGACTTTGAGCTCGTCGTAAACCTCTTGAACGTCCGGTAGATCGGCCTTGGCCAACGCGACGACTTCCGGACGACGGGCGAGCTCGGGGCTGTAGGCTTTCAGCTCCTTGCGGATCGCGTGGTAGTCCGCGAGCGGCGAGCGGCCCTCTTCACCCGTGACGGTGATCAAGTGCAGGAGCAACCGCGTGCGATCGAGGTGGCGCAAGAACTGAATGCCGAGACCGGCACCTTCACTTGCGCCGGGAATTAGACCAGGAATGTCGGCAACCACGAAGCTGCGGCCGAGGCCCTGTCGAAAATCTCCAATCGTGACCACGCCCAAGTGCGGGACCAAGGTGGTGAACGGATAGTCCGCGACTTTCGGACGCGCTCGGCTGATGGCGCTGATGAACGTGCTCTTGCCGACGTTCGGGAAGCCGAGCAGGCCCACGTCGGCCATCACCTTGAGCTCGAGGCGGAGGGAGCGCGCTTCACCCGGTTCGCCGGGCTCGGCGTGACGCGGAGCGCGATCGACGGGAGTGGTGAAGTGGCGATTGCCGCGGCCCCCCTCGCCGCCCTTGGCGATCACGACGCGCTCTTGCGGGCGCGTGAGCTCGCAGATCCGTTCTTGCGTCTCGCTATCGAAAACGATCGTGCCGACCGGCACGCGCACTTCGATGTCTTTCGCGGCGCGGCCGTAGCAGTCTTTGCCCATGCCGTTCTGGCCGTTGTCGGCGCGCACCATGCGATGGTGAATC
>Ga0247772_1000083_pt1 | contig 43663 bp, 31 predicted proteins | sample UWRJL151409C6_FD_179945 | JGI IMG/M metagenome (GOLD analysis project Ga0247772, IMG submission 179945) | Plant litter microbial communities from Arlington Agricultural Research Station in Wisconsin, United States - UWRJ-L151-409C-6 | ecosystem: Environmental > Terrestrial > Plant litter >...
CAAACGAGGTCCGTCGCCCCGCCGCCGCCACAAGCGCGTGCTGGACCAGGTCGAAGGTTTTTTCGGAGGCCGCAAGAACCGCTATCGCCAAGCGATGCGGGTTCTGTGGAAGTCCTGGCAATACGCATACGCTGGTCGCAAGCTGCGCAAGCGTGATTTCCGAGTTCTGTGGATCGCGCGCATCAACGCGGCGGCTCGTGCCAACGGCACCAGCTACTCGCGTCTGATCGCCGGCCTCAAGAAGTCTGGTCTCGAGCTCGACCGCAAGATCCTCGCCGATCTCGCCGTGAACGACACTGGTGCGTTCACCCAGCTCGCGGCACTTGCCGTCGCCAAGTAAATAGCGTTCCGAGCCGCCGTGTCCGACCCGACGCTCGATATCGAGGCGGACCTCGCGGCCTTCGGACCGCGTGCGCGCTCCGCCTTCGAAGCTGCTGCTACCGAGCAGGAGCTTCGAAATGCTCGCGCCGAAATTCTGGGAAAAAAAGGCGAGCTCACCCGCATCTTGCGCAGCTTGGGGCAAGCCCCAGCAGACAAGCGGCGTGAGCTCGGTGAACGCGTCAACGGCGTCCGCGCCGAGGTCGAGTCCGCGTTCGAAGCGCGCCTGAGCGCGCTGCTCGGTGCGCTGCGCGCCGCCGACTTGAGCGCGCCGCCCTTCGACATGAGCCTTCCCGGGCGCGTTGTCGAGCGTGGGCATCATCATCCCATCACCCTGGTGATGAACGAGATCCTGGAGATCTTCCGCTCGCTCGGCTTCGAAGTGGCGTGGGGACCGCAGATCGAGCTCGAGTCGCACAACTTCACCAAGCTCGCGTTTCCGCCGGACCACCCGGCCACGGACATGCAGGATAGCTTCTGGGTGAAGGTCGAGGGCAGCAAGCCCGACGCTCGAGTCCTGCTCCGTACACACACCAGTAACGTGCAAGTGCGCGAGATGAGCACACACACGCCGCCGATGGCGATCGTCAGCGGCGGCAGCGTGTTCCGTCGCGACGACGACGTGACTCACTCGCCGATGTTCCACCAGATCGAAGGCTTCTTGGTCGACGAGCGGGTGAGCTTTGCCGAGTTGAAGGGCGTGCTCACGGAGTTCGCTCGCAGACTGTACGGCCCGAACACCCCCGTGCGCTTTCGTCCCAGCTACTTCCCGTTCGTCGAACCGGGCGCCGAAGCGGACGTGGGCTGCGTGTTTTGCAGCGTCGAAGACGGAACGCGAGCCAGCTGCCGCGTATGCAAAGCCACCGGTTGGCTCGAGATCCTCGGCTGCGGCATGATCCATCCGGACGTGCTCACCCATTGCGGCATCGATCCCGAGCGCTACACCGGCTTCGCCTTTGGCATGGGTGTCGAGCGTGTGTTGATGCTTCGCTACAACATTCCGGATATTCGGCTGTTGTTCGAGAACGACCCGCGTTTCATCGCGCAGTTCTGAAGCCCCTCCGCAGCTCCGCGGCAGGCCCCCCTCCGCTGTAATAAAACGACACAGACGTCGCGGTACTTCGCTGATTGGTTTTGGACCAACCGGGTACCAACAGCTTATGGATTCCTGCCACGCGAATTCAGTCCCTGGGGTGAGACGCCACGGGTCTCATCCCCGGACAGCGAGAACGCCAATTTTGATCGTCGCGCCTCGGCCGCGACATTCTGATCCGAGTGCTTCAGAGATCGCCAACTGATGTGCCGCGTGGCGCACATCGCAAATCTTGCGGGCCCCCACGCTTCGCTGGTCACGCCTACATCAGGATTTGGCGTTTCTGGCCCGCGAGCCTTGACGCGATGCCGAGCGAGCCTGAAATGAATTACACGAAATTTCAAGGGCGGAACTAACGGCCAGGAACAAACCAGCCGTAGACTTTGTCTAAGAAATCGAGGCCCCTTGCCGCTAGCGGAGGCCTCAGTCAAGCCAGTTTTGGGGTTTTTCCAAAATCGGCCCACCGACCAGCGAATTCGATGAATCTGTTTCGGTACGTTGACCGTACTGTTAATTGAAGCGTTTTTTCAAACCCCGGCCGCCCAATGACCTCCAGAGCTCCCCAAACCAAAACCTCCGCCCTGGCGCCCAGTGCGCCCGGCGCGAAAAAACTGGGGGCCTCCGCGCAACTCAGTAGGGAAGCAGCTCCCGCGAGCGTCAAACGTCCGGCACGCAACTTGCTGAAAACTCCGCTGATGACCACACCCGAGAAACAATCGACCGAGCGTCACGCCACCACGGGCGTAGCGGCTCAACGGGGTGCGCCATCTAGCAGCTCCTCCCCCTCATCCCCCCGCAAGGCAGCCATGTCCAACAAGACCGCTTCCGCGAAAGATACGACCCAAGAATACCGCGAGGATTCCGTCGAGGACACCGCGGTCCGTCGTTCACCCAAAGGGGTCAGCTCCGAGGCGTCGTCCGAGGACGGGCCGGAGGAAACACCTGACCTTGCGGCAGACGCGGGCGGTTTTGCATCCGAAGCACCGACGCCCGGCGTGATCGATGGCTCGAGCGATTCGATGCTCTCCCGTTACTTCCGGGAGATGGCCACCCATCAGGTGATGGGTCCGGACGAAGAGCTGCAAGCCGCGCAGGCGGTGGAAAATGCGGAGATCGAGCACTGGGCGGCGTTGCTCGCCTACGTGCCCGCTGCCGAGCACGTGTTGGAGCAGCTCGAGCGTGACGTGTCCTCGCTAAATCCGGAGGAGCGCCCCGAGCTTTCCCAAGTCGCCGAGCTGCGCAAGCTGACCAAGGTGTATCGCAAGCAGCGCTCGAAGCTTCACGCAGACCAACTGCGTCAATGGACGGAACTGACCGAAACGCTGGCTCGCGACATTCGTTTGCCGGATTCGGATCGCATCTGGATGTCCAACGCCAACCGTGCCGCCCGTGACGTGGTGAACGATGCGCCGGAAGAAGATCCGGAGCGCGTGGTGGTGCCCGACACGCAGGCTTACCGCCGCTACGTCGAGCGCGTGAAAACCACTGACACCACGCAGCGTTTGGCGAAAAACCGCTTCGTGAAGGCCAATCTGCGGCTAGTGGTGAGCATCGCGCGGCGCTACAACCGTGGCCGTTTGCCGCTGATCGATCTCATTCAAGAGGGCAACATCGGCCTGATGAAAGCGGTGGAGCGCTTCGACCACGCGCGCGGCTACCGTTTCTCCACGTACGCATCGTGGTGGATCCGCCACGCGATCAGCCGCGCGTTGGCCGATAAGGGTCGCGCGGTGCGCATCCCGGTGCACATGCTCGATACGTACAACCGCGTCGCGCGCGCTACGCAAACGATCATCGCTCGGACCGGCAAGGAGCCCTCGGTCGAGGAGCTCGAGAAGGAGACCGGCGTCCCGCGCGACAAGCTCGACAAGGTTCGGGATCTGTACGCCGATACTCCGTTTTCCCTCGACCGCCCGGTGGGCGATGAAGACGGCCGACGCTTCATCGACTTCCTGGTCGAGGAAAATTCGCTTTCGCCGTACGAGAGCCTGGCGAACCAAAAATGGGCCGAGGAAGTCAAGCGTCTGCTCGACACCCTGACCCCCATCGAGTCACGCATCATTCGCTGGCGCTTCGGTCTCGACAACGAAGACGAGCTCACGCTCAAGGAGATCGGCGACAAGTACAACCTGTCGCGTGAGCGCATCCGTCAGCTGCAAGAGCAAGCGATCGGCAAAATCCGCCGTCAAATGCGCGATTTCTAAGCGAATAAAGGCGCTACCGGGCGCGCCGTAATTGGCGCCCGGTAATCTCAGCAACCCAACCGAACCCCCGGCCCAACTTAGGCACGGGGGTTTTGGCTTTTGTGTCGCGGAAATGTGCCCCTGTGGAAGCGCTCCCGAAACTTGTTTCGACCCCCTGCGCACGGGAGAAAGAGCCTATAATTTCATAGGCTTATGACCTAATCCGCGACTGCGAAACGACCTTCTCTTTACATTTTTCAGAGGCGAGCGCATAAGCGCGCACGCGCAGGCGGAGATTCCTCCGAAGGCGTCGGACCCGTTCGCTCTTTGCGGCACCACGGGCAAACCCAACCGGCTCGGTTTCGAAGCCCGCGGGTGAAGGGATCCGTCCGAACCAGTTTCGGCCTCGCCAATGCTCCCTCCTCCCCTACGAATTCGCGCGGCGCTCGGCGAAGCACGTGCGACCAGCCTCGGTTTTTGGTGATGAATCTGTTCGTATTCCCGCGCTGGGCCAATAAAACTCGGCAGATCGCAGGAGTCGTGCTTGGAGTTGCGCCGATCTACTTGATCGCGCTCATCTGGTACGGCGCTTCCCCCAAAACGACGGACGTCGGCTACATGCCCGAACAGCCGGTCCCGTACAGCCACGCGCTGCACGCCGGCCAGTTGGGCATCGATTGCCGCTACTGTCACAACACCGTCGAGGACAGTTCGCACGCGGCCATCCCGCCGGCACAAACGTGCATGAATTGTCACAGCAAAGTCTGGACGACGAGCCCCAAGCTCGCTCCGATCCGGGAGAGCTACCAGACGGGCAAGGCCGTGGAGTGGGTGAAGGTCCACGACCTCCCCGACTACGCCTACTTCAACCACAGCGCCCACGTGACCCGCGGCATCGGCTGCGTGAGTTGTCACGGTCGGGTCGACCAGATGGAAACGGTCTACCAGCACGAGCCGCTCAGCATGGGCTGGTGCTTGGACTGCCATCGCAATCCAGAGCCGAATCTCCGGCCGGTAGAAGAGGTCACCAACATGACTTGGACCCAACCGAGCTCCGAGTTCGGCAAAGAGTTCCGCGAGAAGAACCACATTGCTCCTCCAACCGACTGCTCGACATGTCATCGATAAGCGATAAGTCCAAAAAGAGGCTCAGCGTTCTGTCCAACGCTTCCGTCACACCGGAGCCCTTGCGCGCGGGTGACACGTCCAAGCCAACCTACTGGAAGAGCCTCGCGGAGCTCGAACAGAGCCCGGAGTTCCTCGAGCTCGCCGCGCGTGAATTCGCGGCGCCGCTCGATCAGGAACCGCCGAACTCTCCCGGTCGTCGACGCTTCATGCAAATCATGGGTGCGTCCATGTCGCTGGCCGGGCTCGATGCCTGCCGCTGGCGTGAAGACAAGATCCTGCCGCTATCGCGCAGGCCGGAAGGCACGATTCCTGGCTCCAGCCGTTACTTCGCCACCGCCATGGAGCTCAACGGCAGCGCCGTTGGCCTGTATGCGGCGAGCTACGACGGCCGCCCGATCAAGATCGAAGGCAATCCCGCGCATCCGGATAGTTTGGGCGGGGCGGCCGCCTTCCACCAGGCCACGGTGCTCGGTCTGTACGATCCCGATCGCAGCAGCAGCGTCGTCAGCGGCGCCGGTGCAGCGCGCAAAGAAAGCTCTTGGGGCGAGTTCAGCAAAGCGCTGACCGAGCTCTCCGGAGCGCTGCGCACGAGCGGCGGCGCAGGCCTGCGCGTGCTCGCGGAGCGCAGCTCCTCGCCCAGTCTGGCCGAGCAAAAGCGACGCCTACTGGCTGCGTTCCCGCAAGCCAAGTGGGTTACCTTCGAGCCCACTGCCTTCGACGGGCCACGCGCCGGCAGCGTGCTCGCGTTCGGCAAGGCCTACCGCTCACACTACGCATTCGACGCCGCCAAGGTCGTGGTCACGCTCGATGCCGACGTGGTGCACCCGACCTTCCCGGCCGGGCTCGCCAACGCGCGCCTGCTGACCAAGAACCGCGTACCCGATGCTGGCGAGATGAACCGCGTGTACGCGATCGAATCTTGCGTCACCCTCACGGGTGGTATCGCGGATCACCGCCTGGCCGTGAAAGCCGGGTTGATCAAGTCGGTCGTGGCTTATCTCGACGCGGCGATCAGCGCCAAGGCCAATCCGCTACCCGAGCTCGGCGCCGCCCAAGACAAACCCGCCGCAGAGTTCCTGAAGGACGCGAAGGTCGCGGCCTTTTTGGACAGCGTCGCCGGGGATCTGCTGGCAAACATCGGCCATAGCGTGCTGGTCGCGGGTCAGCACCAACCGCCAGAGGTGCACGCCCTAGTGCATCGCCTGAACGCGGTGCTCGGCAATGTGGGGCGCACGGTGTTCTACACCGAAGACACGGGCGCCGAAGCAGTCAGCGACGTCGCAGCGCTCAAGGCTCTGACCGAAGAGCTGAACGGCGGCAAGGTCGAGACCCTGCTGATCTTGGGTGGCAACCCGGTCTTCACCGCGCCCGCGGACCTGGCCTTCGGCGACGCGCTCGCGAAAGCCAAGAGCAGCATCCACCTGAGCCTGTACGAAGACGAAACCTCGCAGCGCGCGAGCTGGCACTTGCCCGCCGCACACTACCTAGAAAGCTGGGGAGACGCGCTGTCTTGGAACGGCACGCTGAGCATCGTACAACCGCTGATCGCGCCGCTCCACGGCGGCAGAACGGCCCTCGAAGTCGTGGCGCTGTTCGCGGGCGGCGCCGATAGCGCGGCACCAAGCGGGCTCGACTTGGTACGTGCGACGCACCCGGAACTCAGCGCGGAGCACAGCTGGCGCAAAGCGCTGGCCAGCGGCGTGATCGACGGCACTGCCGCCGCCCACGCCGAGCCGAAACTCACGGCCTTGGCCAAGATCGCGCTCGCCGAAGCCGAGCTCGGCTCGCTCGGCGGGACGAACGGCAAGCTCGAGTTGGTGTTCTCGATCGACCCCAAGATCATCGACGGCCGCTACGCCAACAACGCTTGGCTACAAGAGCTGCCGGAGTCGATGACCAAGTTGACCTGGGACAACGCCGTGATGATTAGCCCACGCACCGCCAAAGAGCTGGGCGTGAGCGATGCTGACTCGGTCACCATCAGCGTGGGCAATCGCCAGATCACTCTGTTGGCGCTGATCGCGCCGGGCCACGCCGATGGCTCGCTGCGCATCACACTCGGGTACGGGCGCACTGCGGCTGGGCACGTCGGAGGGCTAGTCTCCGAGAGCATCGATCCGGTCGGCGGCAATGCCTACGCGGTGCGCACCGTGGAAGGTTACGCGATCGCCACGGGCGTCAGCGTACAGAGCCACGGCACGGTGCCGTACCGAGTGTCGAGCACGCAGGACATCTACACCGTCGGCGAAATCGGCCAACAGGGCACGCAAGATCGCCTGCCCGCCTTGGTCCGCGAAGGCACGGTCGAAGAGCTCAAGAAGGACCCCAAGTTCGTCGATGAAATCGTCGAGCACAACCCGCTGCTCAGCCTGTGGGTTCCGCCCGTCTCGTACGACGGGCACAAGTGGGGCATGAGCATCGACCTCAACAAGTGCATCGGCTGCTCGGCGTGCGTCACAGCTTGTCAGGCGGAGAACAACATCCCCGTCGTCGGCAAGGAGAACGTGGCCAAGGGCCGTGAAATGCTCTGGCTGCGTGTCGATCGCTACTACAAGGGCGAGCCGGAAGACGCGGAAGTCTCGTTCCAGCCCCTGCCCTGCCAACAGTGCGAGAACGCTCCGTGCGAGCAGGTGTGCCCGGTGGGTGCGACCATGCACTCGAGCGAAGGCCTGAACGACATGGTCTACAACCGCTGCATCGGCACGCGGTATTGCTCGAACAACTGCCCGTACAAGGTTCGGCGCTTCAACTACTTCAACTACAACCTCGACACGATCGGCATCACGCCCTTCACCCCGACGGATGATCCGAAGGCCAAGGTCAAAGCCATGGTCTTCAACCCCGAGGTCACGGTCCGCTCGCGCGGCGTGATGGAGAAGTGCACGTTCTGCGTGCAACGCATCCAGAACGTGAAGATCAAGGCGAAGAACGTGAAGCGCCCGATCGAAGACGGCGAGATCAAGACCGCCTGCCAGCAGACCTGCCCGACCGGCGCGATCGTCTTCGGCGACTTGAACGACGGCAAGGCCCAGGTGACCGCGCTGCAACGCTTGCCGCGCTCGTACGCTTTGCTCGGCGAGCTCAACAACAAGCCGCGCGTCCAGTACCTGGCTAAAATCAAGAACCCGAACCCCGCTCTCACCCCGCCCGAAGCGCACGCGGAACCAACGCACGCGGAACACTCGAAATCGGAGCATGGCTGATTTATGGCTATCAGCGACGTAAACCCGTACGAAGCGCCGCCCGCGGGCGCGAACATGTTCGCGCGCATCACGGACAACGTGTCGCGCATCGCCGAGACACCGACGCCGCCGCGCGCTTGGTACATCGCCTTCGGCTTCGCGCAGCTCTTGCTCGTGATGTTCATGGGCAGCCTCGGCTACGTGATCTGGAACGGCATCGGCGCCTGGGGCAACATGATGCCGGTCGCCTGGGGCTTCCCGATCGTCAACTTCGTGTTTTGGATCGGTATCGGCCACGCCGGCACGCTGATTAGCGCCGTCTTGTTCCTGTTCCGTCAGAACTGGCGCACCGCCATCAATCGCTTCGCCGAAGCGATGACCATCTTCGCGGTCGTCTGTGCCGGCATCTTCCCGGGCATGCACATCGGCCGCCCGTGGCTGCCCTACTACATGTTCCCCATCCCCAATCAGATGGACATGTGGCCCCAGTTCCGAAGCCCGCTGGAGTGGGACGTCTTCGCGGTGAGCACGTACGCCACCGTGTCGATCTTGTTCTGGTACATGGGCATGATTCCGGATTTCGCGACCTTCCGCGATCGCGCCACGACCACCGTTCGCCGCGTCGCGTACGGCATCGTGGCCATGGGCTGGCGCGGCTCTTCGCGTCAGTGGCACGTGTACGAACGCGCGTATCTGATCTTGGCCGCGCTCGCGACGCCGCTCGTGCTCTCCGTGCACTCGGTCGTCTCTTTCGACTTCGCGACCGCGCAGCTCCCGGGTTGGCACACCACGATCTTCCCGCCTTACTTCGTCGCCGGCGCCATCTTCGGCGGCTTCGCGATGGTGGTAACGCTGGCAGTGCCAGCGCGTCAGTTCTTCGGGCTCAAGCGCATCATCACCATTCGTCATCTCGAGCTGATGAACAAGGTGATCATGGCTACGGGACTCATCGTTGGTTACGCGTACGGCATGGAGTTTTTCGTCGCCTACTACTCAGGCAACAAGTACGAAGTCTTCACCTTCGTGAACCGAGCGTTCGGCCCCTACGGCTGGGCGTACTGGACGATGATCAGCTGCAACGTGCTGTTCCCCCAGCTGCACTGGTTCCCGAAAGTCCGCACCAATCCCTGGGCCACCCTGATCATCGGCATGATCGTCAACGTGGGCATGTGGTTCGAACGCTTCGTGATCATCTGCACCTCGCTCAGCCGCGACTTCTTGCCCTCGAGCTGGGGTTACTTCATTCCGACCCCGGTCGATTTGATGACCCTCGGCGGCAGCTTCGGCCTGTTCTTCACCCTGTTCCTCCTGTTCTGCCGCTACCTGCCGATGGTGGCCATGGCCGAAGTCAAAGCCTTCAGCCCGGCCGGCATGGCCCACGGCGACCACTGAGCACGACCATGAGCGACGTAAAAAAACCGTCCGTAAAGCCCGGCCCCGCCCCCGTGCACGGCTTGCTCGCCGAGTACGACACGCCGCCGCAGCTGCTGCACGCCGCGAAGAAGATTCGCGCGGCCGGCTTCACCAAGTGGGACACTTATTCCCCCTTCGCGGTGCACGGCATCGACGACGCCATGGGCATCAAGATGACCATCTTGCCCTGGTTCACGCTGTGTGCCGGCTTGATCGGCCTGGCCACTGCGATCACCCTGCAGTGGTGGACCAATGCCCACGACTACAAGTGGATCGTCAGCGGCAAGCCGTTCTGGAGCATCCCGGCCAACGTGCCGATCATGTTCGAGCTCACCGTGCTGCTCAGCGCAATCACGACGCTGGTCGGCATGCTGATGCTGAACAACTTGCCGCATCCGTCGCACCCGCTGGATCAAGTCCGGCGCTTCGCGCGGGTGACCGACGACAAGTTCTTCCTGATGATCGAGGCCAGCGACCCGAAGTTCGATGATGTCGAGACTCGCGAGCTCCTCGAGAGCACCCATGCGGTCGCCATCGAAGCCGTATTGGAAGATCGCGTCACCGAGGAAAAGATGCCGACCGGCTTGGTCTACGGCTTGATCATCGTCGCCGTCGCGTCGGTGGTGCCGTTCGCGTTGGCCGCCAAGGCCCGCTACACCAAGAGCTCGAGCCCGCGAATCCACCTCATCCAGGACATGGATTCGCAGCCCAAGTACAAAGCGCAACGCGAGAACTCGTTCTTCGCCGATAACCGCGCTACCCGGCCAGAGATCGACGGCACGGTCGCGGTGGGCGACGCGCGCGATGACGACAAGTTCTACAAGGGCAAAGAAGGCGACGGCTGGACCCGCACGTTCCCGAGCCAAATCGTGTTCAACGAGGCGACGATGGATCGCGGGCGTCAGCGCTTCGGCATCTACTGCACGCCTTGCCACGGCCAAATCGGCCTCGGGGACGGCATGGTCGCCCAGCGCGCGGATTCGCTAGCCCAGGGCACTTGGGTCCCACCGACCAACATGACCCAGGAAAACCTGCGCCAGATGCCGGTCGGTGAGCTCTTCAACAGCATCAGCCACGGCGTCCGCAACATGCCGGGCTATGCGGCTCAGATCAAAACCGAGGATCGCTGGGCGATCATCATGTACGTGCGTGCCTTGCAGCGCAGCCGGAGCGGCAGCGTGAACGACGTTCCGCCGGATGCGCGGGCAAGCCTCAAGTGAGCCGTAAAGGACCCTGACGGAAAATGGCAACAAAGGGCAGCAAAGTAAGTACGGGCAGCGGCGACGGGGTCGCTGGCGGCGACAACATCCGCTTGGCCGAGGTCGGGCAAGCCTTGTTCATCAAGGCAGCGGGCGTCGGCGTCGTGGCGCTGGGCATCAGCGCCTTCCTGGGTATGAACGAGAATGACGGATGGAACCGCTTCTCGCACTCGTACTTGGTCGCGTTCGTTTGGGTGATGACCATCGGCGCGGGCGCCTTGTGGTGGGTAACGATTCAAAACATCGTGAACTCGCACTGGAGCACGGTGATTCGCCGCGTCGCAGAGCTGATCGCCAGCAATGCGCCGGTGCTTGCGCTCTTGTCCCTGCCGGTGGTGCTGCCGCTGATCATGGGCAAGCCAGTGATGTACCTGTGGGCCGACGCCGCGCTCATGCACGAGAGCCACGAGCTCACGAACAAGATCGGTTACCTGAACCCGACCTTCTTCGCGATCCGCTTCGTGGTCTACTTCGGCTTCTGGACTCTGCTGTCACGCTTCTTTCTGAAGCGCAGCCTGGGCCAGGACAAAGAGACCGCCGTGGCGGCCGCGAAGACCGTAGTCACCATGCGGCGCTTGGCAGGCCCGGCGATGATTGGCTTCGCGCTGACCATCACCTTCTGCGCCATCGACCTGATCATGTCGCTCGACCCCAAGTGGTTCAGCACCATGTTCGGTGTCTACTACTTCGCCAGCTGCGTGCTGGCCGTCAATTCCTCGCTCGCGCTGACCTTGATGTGGCTGCAGGGCAAGGGCCGCTTGACCTCGAGCGTGACCGTCCACCACTTCCACGATCTCGGGAAGATGGTCTTCGCCTTCACCGTGTTCTGGGCCTACGTGGGCTTTTCCCAGTTCATGCTGCTCTGGTACGCGAACATCCCGGAAGAGACACTGTGGTTCAAGATTCGCTTCGCCAATAGCTGGGGCTCGCTGTCCTGGTTCCTATTGTTCGGCCACTTCGTGATCCCGTTCTTCGGCCTCTTGTCACGGTGGGTGAAGCGTAACCGAAAGGCGCTCGCGTTCTGGTGCATCTGGCAGTTGGTCATGATCTACGTCGACATGTACTGGCTCGTGATGCCGACTCTGCCCAACGCCACGGAAGTGCCGTTCGCCTTGATCGACCTCACCTGTTGGATTGGCGTGCTCGCGTTGTTCATCGCGGGCGTCGCCTATCGCGCCAAGAGCCTGGATCTGCTTGCCAAGAACGATCCTCGCCTACCCAAATCGCTGGCCTTCGAGAATATCTAGGAGATTTGGATGTCCACGGATCCTTCGAGCGTAGATACCGGAGCCGAGGTCGCAGGCACCGAGGCTGACAAGATCAACACCGGCGCCCTTGGCACCCTGGTCGCCGTCGGGCTGTTCGCGATGTTGTCGATTACCGCTGCCGTGACTGCCCTGGTGCGTCACGACATCGAGATCGAAGAATCGGTCAAAGACGCAGACGCCAATCAGGTGGTCGTGGCGCTCAAGGCTTCGCAGCACGACGCGCTGATTGGCCCTGCGAAATACCTCGACCGCGGCAAGGGCCTAGTCACCTTGCCCATCGATGTGGCCAAGGGTCTGGTCGTGGCCGAACTGGCGCGCGATCCGAACAGCGCCACACCGCCGGCTCCGCCGAAACCGGACGCGAGCGCCAGTGCGCCAACCGAGGCCGCTGCGGCTGGTGGCGCCGGAGCTACGGACAAAGCCGCCACCGAGCCGACTTCGGGCGGCGCGAAAGCGCCTCCTGTAAAGCCGGAACTTGGCCGCGAAGTGTTGAAGCCGGCTCCGGGTAGCTCGAGCAAGCCGTCCCCGGTTCCCCGCCCGACGCCCACCGCTGCCACGCCGGGCGCCGAGTCCCCCGGCCCCACGAACAAGTGAAGCACCGAGCGAAGTAGCATGGGAAAGCGTTTCTCAACCTGGATTCTGACTGCGCTCGTGGCAGGTCTGTCGTTCGTCGCCGCGCCGCGCGACGCGCGCGCAGATCTGGTCCCGCAGTCGGAACAGGTGGAGCGCAAAGAGCCGCTGCCACGCCGGCTCGTCGGAGTCGACGTCAAGGAGCACCTTTCGACGCCCGTGCCGATGGATCTCTCGTTCGAAGACGAGAACGGCAAGCCCGTCACCCTCAAGGATTACTTCGACGGTAGCGTGCCGGTGATCCTGACCATGAACTACTCGAACTGTCCGATGCTGTGCAGCTTGCAGCTGACGGGCCTGGTCGAGGGTTTGAAGAAGGTGGATTGGACGATCGGCAAAGAGTACCGCATCGTCACCGTCAGCTACGACCCGACCGAGACGCAGGAGCTCGCGCACCGCACCAAGGCACGTTACCTGGCTCAGTACGCGCGCCCGGGCTCCGAAGGCGGCTGGCACTTCCTGCACGGCTCTGAGAACAACGTGAAGGCGATGGCCAAGGCCCTGGGCATCACCTACCACTACAACGAAGCGCGCAAAGAGTACGTGCACCCGGCGACGGTCGTACTCAGCACGCCGAATGGTAAAATCGACCGTTATCTGTACGGCCTCGAGTATCCGGAGAAGACCCTGCACCTGTCATTGGTGGAGTCGTCCGAGGGCAAAATCGGCACGACGGTCGACCAATTGATTTTGTTTTGTTTCCATTACGACGCCAATGAGGGACGCTACGCCCCCGTCGCGCGCAACATCATGCGGGCGGGGGGCGGCGCGACCGTCTTCCTATTGGCAGGTTTCCTGACGGTTCTTTCGAAGCGTGACAAGAAGCGCAAGAACGAGAGCGAAGAGCAATGACCGCTAGCATTTCGACCCTAGCCTCGGCAGCATCGGCCCTGTTCGGTGCCGAACCGACCCTGCCGAAGCTTCCGGACTCGCCGTATTTCTGGATGCCGCCGAGCGCCTCCGTGACGACCGGCAACACCGATGCGCTCTGGGACTTCATGGTCTGGATGTCGCTGTTCTTCACGGTGGCGATCGCCTACGCGATGTTCCGCTTCTGCACGAAGTATCGCGCCAAATCCCGCGCGGCCAACGAGATCGCGGAGAAGACGAGCGAGCACAACACGATGCTCGAGCTCACCTGGTCGATCATCCCGCTGTTCATCGTAGTCCCGCTGTTCGTCGGCGGCTTCAAGGGTTTCGTGGATTTGCGGACGCCGCCCAAGGGGGCGATGGAAATTCGCGCCACCGGCCAAAAGTGGAAGTGGCTCTTCACCTATCCCGGCCTCGGAACCCCGGACGACGCACTGCACGTGCCCGTCAATACGCCCGTGCGCATGGTGATCAACTCGGTGGACGTGCTGCATTCGCTGTACATCCCTTCGTTCCGCACCAAAATGGACGCGGTCCCGGGCCGCTACACGGACCTCTGGTTCAAAGCCACGCAGGTCGGCGAGTTCCCGATCTTCTGCGCCGAGTACTGCGGCACTTCCCACTCGGACATGATTACGCGCGTCGTCGTGCACGCCCCGGGCGAATACGAGAAGTGGCTAGCGGGCACGATTGCCGCTGCGGACAGCCTGGTCGGCGTCGACCGCGGCAAGATGTTGTACGAGAAGCAAGGCTGCGCCACCTGCCACAGCACGGATGGCACGCCCAAGGTCGGCCCCTCCTGGAAGGGCGCCTTCGGCAAGATGGAAGCCATGACCGCCGGCCCGCCGATCAAGGTCGACGAAAACTACCTTCGTGAGTCGATGATGGATCCCCAAGCCCACATCGTCGCGGGCTTCGCTCCCGCCATGCCCACTTACCAGGGCAAGCTGAGCGACAAAGACATCGATGGGCTCATCGAGTTCATCAAGAGTTTGAAATAAAGGAACGGAACCATGGCATCCCCCAGCGCAACGGCCGACGTAGTCGCGCCACGTTCCAGCAGCTCGGACAACTACCTGACCCACGACAAGGGCGTCTTGTCTTGGATTTTCACGCTCGATCACAAGCGCATCGGCGTCATGTACCTGTGCTCGGTGCTGTTCGCCTTCGCTTTGGGCGGGCTCTTCGCGCTGCTCGTGCGGACGGAGCTGCTCTCGCCCGGGCACACGATCATGGATCATGACACCTACAACCAGATGTTCACGCTGCACGGCGCGATCATGGTGTTCTTGGTGATCATCCCTGGCATCCCGGCGGCGCTCGGCAACATCATCATGCCGCTGCAGCTGGGCGCCAAAGACGTGGCCTTCCCGCGCATGAATCTGGCCAGCTACCACCTGTGGATCGTGGGCGCGCTGTTCATGCTCAGCTCGCTCGCGATCAACGCGGTCGACACCGGTTGGACCTTCTACACGCCGTACAGCACGACCACCTCGACCGCAGTCGTACCGGCTGCCTTCGGCGCTTTCATCCTCGGCTTCAGCTCGATCTTCACGGGCCTGAACTTCATCGTCACCATGCACAAGATGCGGCCGCCGGGCATGACCTGGTTCCGTCTGCCGCTATTCTGCTGGGCGCTGTATTCGACCGCGCTGATTCAGGTGCTCGCGACGCCGGTCATCGGTATCACGCTGCTCATGATGATCATCGAGCGCACGGTGCACATCGGCATCTTCGACCCGACGCTCGGCGGTGATCCCGTGCTGTTCCAGCACTTCTTCTGGTTCTACTCGCACCCCGCCGTGTACATCATGATCGTGCCGGCATTCGGCGTGATCGGCGAAATCATTCCGGTTTTCTCGCGTAAGCGGATCTTCGGCTACAAGTTCATCGCCATCAGCAGCTTGGCCATCGCGTTCCTGGGCTTCTTGGTCTGGGGCCACCACATGTTCGTCAGCGGGCAGTCAGTGCTCGCGGGTACGATTTTCAGCGCCATCACCTTCTTGATCGCGATCCCGACGGCCATCAAGGTCTTCAACTGGATCACGACCATGTACAAGGGCGTGATTCACTTGGACACGCCGATGCTGTACGCGCTGGCGTTCCTTTGGGTGTTCACTATCGGTGGTCTGACGGGCGTGTTCTTGGCCGTGATGAGCGTCGACGTGCACTTGCACGACACCTACTTCGTGGTCGCGCACTTCCACTACGTGATGATGGGCGGCGCCATTACCGCCTTCATGGGCGGCCTCCACTACTGGTGGCCGAAGTTCACCGGCAAGATGTATCCGGAAAAGGCCGGCCGAATCGGCGCGACTTTGGTGTTCTTGGGCTTGAACGTCACGTTCTTCCCGCAGTTCATCCTCGGTAGCCGCGGCATGCCCCGTCGCTACTACAACTACCTGCCGGAGTTTCAGCCACTCCATGTGCTGTCCACGCTCGGCGCGTACACCCTCGGTATCGGCTTCTTGCTCACCGCGTTCTACCTGTGGAAGAGCCTGAAGAACGGTAAGACCGCGGCGGCCAACCCCTGGGGTGGTGCGACGCTCGAGTGGCAGTGTTCGTCGCCCCCGCCCTACTACAACTTCCACAAGGCCCCGGTCGTCTCTGCTGGTCCCTACGACGGTTACGAGAACCTGATGTACGACGAAGCAATCGGCGGCTACATCCCTCGCAAATCGTCTTCGTCTACCTGAAGCCCAGCCTCACTCCCTCGCTACTTTCGAATATCGGACGACACCATGAGTGAAAGCACCTCGCAATCAGCGACGACGGCCGCCCAGAAGGGTGGACACGGCGCGCCCGCCCCCGCCCACGGCGGGCACGACGCGCACGGCGCACATGGTGGTCACGGTGGCCCCCACCTTGCCCATCACTTCGACACGTACCAGCAGCAGTTCGACGCGGGTAAGCTCGGCATCTGGCTGTTCCTGCTGACCGAGGTGCTGTTCTTCTCCGGCTTGTTCTGCGCGTACACCGTGTACCGCGGCATGCATCCGGAAGTGTTCGTGTACGCGCACTACTTCCTGAACACCACGATGGGTGCCATCAACACCTGCGTGCTCTTGATCAGCAGCCTCACGGCCGCTTGGTCTGTGCGCAACGCGCAGCTCGCGCAACGCAAGCTGTTGGTGCTCAACATCGTCATCACGATCGCGTGCGCCTGCACGTTCATGGTCGTGAAGTTCTTCGAGTACGAGCACAAGTTTCATGACGGCTTGTTGCCTGGCCCCGCGTTCCACCCGACCGAGCAGGTCTGGGAGCTGGAGTCTTTCAAGCACAAGCACCCGGAGGCCGCTGAGTACGCCGAGAAGCTGACCAAGGCCGCCGAAGAGAAAGACAAGGCGAAAGCCGCCCCGGTGGCGGTAGCGGTGGCAGCAGGCTCCGCGGTTGCGCCCGAAACCGGCGTTTTCGAAAAACCGACGGAAGAGCAGATCGAACCGCTGATCAAAGCCGGCGTGATCGGACCGATGGCGGAGGATCCGACGCGTCCGTCGAAACCGCGCAACGCGCACGTCTTCTTCGGCATCTACTTCTTCATGACCGGTCTGCACGGCATCCACGTGCTGGGCGGCATTGGCGTGTTCATCTGGCTCTTGCTGCGCGCCAACAAGGGTGAGTTCGGGCCCAAATACTTCGGACCAATCGACTACGCCGCGCTGTATTGGCATTTGGTCGACTTGATCTGGATCTACCTCTTCCCCCTGCTCTACCTCATTCACTGATAGCGGACGGCTCACATGGCAGACTCAGACAAGCCCGAAAACGCCGACAAGGAACCGAAGTCCATGCAGGGATCTTCGGAAGAGCAGCCGCCGGAGCCGCGCGAAGACGCGACGGCTCCGAACCCCGACCTAGAGCCGACCGAGCAGGACGAGCCCGAAGAGGCGCCTCGCCGCGAGGCTGCGCTCGCCGCTGACGCGCACTCCGGCCACGAAGATCACGGCCTCGCTCACACCATGCCGGTGTGGATGCTGGTCGGCGTGCTCGCCGCGCTGATGGGCCTGACCATTCTGACGGTCAGTGTGACCAGCTTCGACCTGGGCAGCGAAGGCAATCTGGTCGTCGCCATGGTGATCGCGACGATCAAAGCCGCCCTTGTCGTCACCTTCTTCATGCACTTGTTCTGGGACAAGAAGTTCCACCTGATCTTGTTCCTGACGGCCGTGCTCTTCGTGATCCTGTTCCTCTCGATGAGCATCACCGATCGCGGCGAGTATCAGAAGAACATCGACCTCTACCAGAGCACCACGTCGGCGGCGGCGAAGTAGCGCGCGGCGCGCCGCGGCGCGCGCGGGAGGGTTCGGTTGAGATTTTTGGCCTAGCGGCTTTCTGGGGCGCTGGGCCGATCGCGCTTCGCTGAGAGATCGCACGCGCCTGTTCGGTCAGTTCTTGTTGGCCCAGCCTCGTTCGAGGATCGTGATCTGATCGTGCCAAAGTCAGAAAGCTCGACGTATTTCCGGGCATGCGGCTGAGCTGCTTGGCGCGCGCTGGGGCGCGAAGCGTGCTGCGCTTCGCGCGCACCAAAATTTGTGAGCAGCGTCGTGTTACTCCGCTCGACGCTAACGCGGGAGTGAGCAGGCGGCGGAGACGCGACGCTGCGCGCGCGAGGAGCGACCTTCGTGCCTTTCAATGCCGAGCTCGGCAGGCCACGGCGAACCCCATCTCCCTACTCTTCTGATCTCTGTGATCTCTGCGGCTCGGCGGTCAAAACTCAGGGAGTCGCTCGCGAGCCCACAGCCGTGGCCTGCGCGTGTTTGCGCGCGGAGGCGGTTGAGTGGCGACACGGCATTCTGTGAGGTGCGCGGCGGGAGCGCGAGCGCCCACTCCCAGCGCTAAGTGGCGTCGCGGGCCAGGGTGGTGGCTACTTTGGACACGATTTCGTCGACGCGTTTGCGGATCTCGGGGTGTTTGCCGGTGATGCCGGAGACGATCAGCGAGAAGGCGACGGGAGACGAGCCATCGGGGCGGAAGGTGTAACCGCTGAGCGCGATCACGCTGTCGAGCGTGCCGGTTTTGGCGCGGATCGAGCGCTGTTTCTTGAACGCGAGGAAGCGATGCTTGAGCGTGCCGTCGACCCCGCCGACCGCGAGTTGATCGACGAACACACGACTGAGGGCGGGGTCGCGGTAGGCGTGAAGCAGCGTTTTTACGAGCGTGCGTGCGCTGACGCGATTGGCGTCGAACAGGCCGGAGCCATTGCTGATGCGCGTGCCAGCGTCGAGCGCTTCGATCTCGCGCAAGTAGTCGAGCACGACGGCCGCGCCGTTGGCGCTGGTGCCCGGCGTGCCTTTCACTTTGGCGCCCAAATCCTTGAGCAGTGTCTCGGCGTAGAAGTTGTCGCTGTCTTTGCCGAGCTCGGGCAAGATCTCGCTCAATGGTCGTGAGTCGTGGGCGGCGAGCACGCTTTGCTCGGCTTCACCGCCGACCGCGATCTTGCCGCTGACCTGAATGCCGTCCGCGGCCAGCGCGGCCTTCAGCCCGTAGCCCGCGAGCAGATTCGGGTCTTCCACGCGACGCGACCAGTGGAAGGCCGGACTGCTCGGTTGAATCGCGCCGCCGACGAGCGCCGCGAGCCGCGTTCCGGACTCTCTCAAGGTCAATTTGACGTTTTGGGTGCGCTCGATCTTTTCGGTGCGCACCGTGCCGCTCACGTCCACGAAGCCCTCGGGCTCGAACCAGACTCGCGCGGGCTGCCCTGGCTCCGTCGGTGCGACGTTCAACGTGGTGACGTTGCGGTTGAGCGAGACCGCGCTCACGGGCGCGCGAAATGCGGCCCACTCCTGCGGTTGCTGTTCGAACGCGGGGGGTACGAAATGCGCGTCGAAGTAACTCTGGTCGATCAGCAGCTCGCCGACGTGGCGCACGCCAGACTGCGCGAGGACCTTGGCCAACTCTTGTAGATCCTCGCTGCCGAGGGAGGGATCCCCGCTGCCGCGGAGTACGAGCTTTGCTACGCTGTCGCCCGCGCGCGCGCCGCAAAGCACGGTGCGGAAGCGAAAATCGGCGCCGAAGTGACGGAGCACGGCGGCGGTGGTCAGGATCTTTTGATTCGAGGCAGGATTTTCAGGGGTGTTCGCGGCGGCGCTGCCGAGCACGGCGCCGCTCGCTACGTCGTCCAGCTCTGCGCCGAGCGTGCCGCCGTTCTTCTTGACCCACTGAGCGAGCTGCGAGATCGCACGCTGAAACTCGCCGCCCTTCCAGATATGAGGCGGAGCCGAGGGCGGCGTGGGAGTCGCGGGCTCGCTGCTGCTTGGCGGCAATGGCGCCATTTCGACGGCACTGCTCGCGGCGCTGGCGCTTGGGGCCGGCGATGCGATCATCGCGCTCGGCACCGGCCCCGAAGCAATCAGCGCCGGAGGAGCGCTCGGCGCGCTCGTTTCCGCGTCCGGTGAGCGCGGCGGCGGGGCCGCGCAGCCCGTAAGCCCCGGCGCGCCAGGCGGCGCACCGCCGACGATCAGCGCCGTGGCCAGCACTGCACACGGATAACTCAGCCGAATTGAGCGACTCTTCACGGGAACGAGTGGAGTATCCATGCGGCCTCGAGCTGGGCCAAATCCTGGGTGGGCAACGCGCAACAGACTGGTCAGCTTCCGCTTGCATCGAGCGCCGGCCTGAGTGCAGAGTCCGCCCCGCATGGCCTCCCGCCCCGCCCTTAGTTCCGCCCCTAGTGTAATTATGCTGGCGCTGGGACTATTCGGCCTGATGGGCATCGTCTCACCGCAGCGAGCGGCCGCCGAGCCGTCTGCCGCCACGGCAGCCGTGGCAGCTCAGGCTCCCGATCCATCGGCTCCACTGCCCCCGAGCCCGAACGTCACGCTCGACGAATACCCGCCCCCGTCCGCGCGGCGCAACATGATGCTCGTGGGCTTGGGCAGCACGGCGGTCTGGTACGGCGCAGCGTTCGGGGTGTCTTACGCGGTCGATGACCCGGCAATGGCAAAAGACCTGCGAATCCCGATCGTGGGCCCGTGGATGGCGCTTTCGCACACGGGCTGCGGCGGCGGTCCCAGTTGCAACACGCTGCTGGTCGTGTTGGGCGCAATTGCGACATCGCTCGATGGCATCGGGCAAGCGGCTGGCCTCGCGCTCGCAGGCGAAGGCTTGTTTATGCCGACACAGGAACAAAAGGCGAAGCGCGCACGTGCTGCGCTTCGCCACAAAGGTTTCGACTGGCGCCCCACTTTCGACGCTGGGAAAAACACCGTCGGCTTTGGCGTGCTAGGCGTATTCTAAGAACACTGTGCTGCGGTTCTCGTTGCCAGTGATTACAATGGTTCAGATGCACGCGAGACGAATGCATGAAACGTGGAACACGTGATGGAGGTCCCGCGGTGACTCGACGCACCAAGTTCGTCCTGGTCACGGGTGGAGTCGTCTCCTCGATCGGCAAAGGTCTGACCGCTGCCTCGATCGGAGCCTTGATGGAAGCCCGCGGGCTGACCGTCACCCACATGAAGCTGGACCCGTATATCAACGTGGATCCGGGCACGATGTCGCCGTACCAACACGGCGAAGTCTTCGTCACCGAAGACGGCGCAGAGACCGATCTGGATTTGGGTCACTACGAGCGCTTCACGTCCGCCAAGCTGACGCGCCGCGCCAACGTGACCACCGGCCGGATCTACGAGGCGGTCATCACCAAAGAGCGCCGCGGCGAGTATTTGGGCGCCACCGTGCAGGTGATTCCCCACATCACGGACGAGATTAAAGCCCGCATCTACGACGCCACGAGTGAAGTCGACATCGCCATCATCGAGGTCGGCGGCACGGTAGGTGATATCGAGTCCCTGCCGTTTTTGGAGGCGATCCGCCAGCTCAAGCTAGAGGCGGGCAACGGCAATGCGCTGAGCGTGCACGTCACGCTCGTGCCGCACATCGTCACCGCCGGTGAGCTCAAGACCAAGCCGACCCAACACTCCGTCCGCGAGATGCGCGAGATCGGCATCCAGCCGGACATCTTGATCTGTCGCAGCGACCGTCCGCTCGCTCAGGGCCTGAAGGAGAAGATCGCGTTGTTCTCCAACGTCGCGGTCGACAGCGTGATCTCGGCCGTAGATGTCTCCTGCATCTACGAGCTACCACTCGTGCTGCACGCCGAAGGTCTGGACAATCAGATCGCAGAGCGCCTCAACATTTGGTCGCGTCAACCAGATTTGAGCAATTGGATCCGCGTCGTCGAGCGCTTCAAGAAGCCCGCCAAGGGTTCCGTGCGCATCGGTGTGGTGGGCAAATACGTCCACCTGAAGGACAGCTACAAGTCGCTGAACGAAGCGCTCGTCGCTGGCGGTCTCGCCAATGACGTCGCGGTTCAGCTCGAGCACATCGACTCCGAGCAAATCGAACGAGGTAGCGCGCCGGCGCTGCTCAGCGGTTTGGATGCCATCTTGGTGCCCGGCGGCTTCGGTGATCGCGGCGTCGAAGGGAAAATTTCGGCGATTCGCTACGCGCGCGAGCAAGGCGTGCCGTTCTTCGGCATTTGCTTGGGCATGCAGCTCGCGGTGATCGAGTTTGCGCGCAACGTGTGCGGGCTGAAGGGCGTGAGCTCCACCGAGTTCGAGAAGGATTGCGCGAACCCCGTAATCGACCTGATGCCGGACCAGCGTGGCGTGAAGGACAAGGGCGGCACGATGCGCCTGGGTGCCTATCCCTGCACGCTCAAGCCGGGCAGTCACGCGCTCGAGCTGTACAAGAACGAGCAGATCTCCGAGCGGCATCGCCACCGCTTCGAGTTCAACAACGAGTACCGAGAACAGCTCACGCGCATGGGCCTCGTGCTCAGCGGCACCAGCCCGGATGACCGCTTGGTGGAGATCGTGGAACTGCCCGAGCATCGCTACTTCGTGGGCTGTCAGTTCCATCCGGAGTTCAAGAGCCGCCCGATGGTCGCTCACCCGTTGTTCGAGGGTTTCGTGGCGGCCGCCGCGCAAAGGCGGGACCAGATCGCCGCGTCCGCTCGCAGCGAAGCCGCACAAACCGAGTCATCCAGCAGCGTCAATTGAAGCTCCGCGTGCGCCGGCTTGCCGAGATTTTCGTGGGGCGTTACTCGCTCTGCTTGCTGATGCTCGCGGCTTGCGGTCCAAAGCCGCCCGCTCGCACGGCTCTGTACGGTAACCTGGCGGAGCTGAAGCGCGATATTCAGAGCGCGCAGCAAGCGGGGAAGCTGAGCCACGCCGCGGTGGTCGACCTGGCGCAAGCGGTCGCCGAGCGCGAGGTAACTTCGGCGGAGGGCAACGCGGGTGCCCTTCGCATTCGCTCGCTCCGCAGCTGCGCGCGCCCGCTCCGCCCCGCAATCGAGCGGCGCGCCCGCAAGGAAGACGACGTCGGCGCAGAACTGACGCTGATTTTGGTCGAGATGCACGCCGCGCAAAACACCGAGCTTTTGAACCGTTACGCGCGGGCAAACAGCGGCGCTTGGCGCGCGGTAGCCGCGCGCGCCGCCGATCGTCCGATCGACGCCGATATGCGCAAGGCTTTCTTCGTCGATCCGGACGAGCGAGTGCGGCGCGCCGCGTTCGGTACCGCGCTTTCCGTGCGCGGCGCTTCCGAGCTCGAAGCATTGCTCGAGGCCGCGCGCGTCGATCCCGATCCACGAAGCCAGAGCTTGGCGATTCACGCCGCAGGCGCGATCGGCGGAGAGCGCGCTGTGCTGGCGCTCAAAGACCTCTGGGCCCAGGCCGACGATCCTACGCGCATCGCGATCGTCGACGCTTGGAGCGAACCGGCTTCGTTCACCACGGGTGGAGCGCGGGAGTTGGTGTGGGCTGCCGAGAGTGGCGGGGGGCTAGCCGCCGTGAGCGCGTCCTACGCGCTTTCGCGGGCCGGTGGTGAGGACTCGACGGTCGCGAACGCGCGGCTCCGCCGATCCATCTCGGACGGGAGCGACGACGAGAAGCGGCTGGCACTGAACGTCGCGCCGCTGAACAGCGAGACCGAGATTGCCATTGCCAAGGCCGCCAAAGAGGCGAGCCCCGAGCTGCGCGTGGTCGCGCTCACGCGTTTGATCAGCGTGGAGGGTCGACGTAGCGATGCACTCCGCGGCTTGCGCGAGATGGCAAACGGCAAGCCGAGTTCGGAGTCCGAATTGCGCGCGCAAGGCGACGCGCAGAGCGCGCTCGCACGCGCTGGTGACAGCAGCGTAGCAGCCGCGCTGCTCAAGAACCTGCGTGATCCGAAGGTGGAGATCCGCTCACACGCAGCGCGCGGCTTGACCAATCTCGGTGACTACAGCAACGCAGCCACCGCTTTGGCCGATGACGACGTGAACCTGCGCAGCGAAGTCGCTTGCTTGGTTCTGGCCCGCGAAACCGCGCTGCACTGAGACGAGCAGCGAAGCCCGAGCAGGCGACAGGATCGCCGGCTCGGGCTCGGACTGCGCGCAGCCGTCAGTGCGCGGAGGCGTGACCCTCTTCTTCGTCTCGCTCCAGGTGTCCGCCGCCGTACTCACCGGTGTGGTAGCCGCGCTCACCGTGATCCGAGAGATCCAAGCCGAGCTCCTCGTCTTCGTCAGTGGGACGCAAGCCGATGGTCGCCTTCAGCGCGTAGGCCAGACCAGCCGTGACTGCTGCGGCAAGTACGATCGTGAAACCCATCGCCTTCAACTGCTCGAGCCACAGCGTCTTGCCGACGATGTCCTTGAGGTTCAGGTTGAGGTTGGGGTTTGCGTCTGCGGTCGCCAAGAAACCGGTGATCAACGCGCCCATGGTGCCACCCACCGCGTGCACGCCGAAGGTATCGAGTGCATCGTCGTAGCCCAATGCATTCTTGAGCTTGGTGCAGGCCAAGAAGGGAACGATGCCCGCGAGCACGCCGATCAGCAACGCGCCCATCGGAGAGACGAAGCCGGCAGCAGGCGTAATCACGACCAAGCCACCGACCGCACCGGAGCAGAAGCCGAGCACGGTCGGTTTACCGCGCGTGATCCACTCGGCCGCCGGCCAGGCCACGCAGGCAACCGCCGCGGCGATGGTGGTAGTAACGAAGGCGTTGGAGGCGATCGTATCGGCGGCCACGGCGCTGCCGGCGTTGAACCCGTACCAACCCACCCAAAGCATACCGGTGCCGACCATGGTCAGCACCAAGCTGTGCGGAGCGAAGCTTTCCTTGCCGAAGCCGCGGCGCTTGCCCACGATCAGCGCCAGCACGATCGCCGACCAGCCGGAGGACATGTGGACCACCGTTCCACCCGCGAAATCGATGGCTTTGATCGAGGCATTGGCGTTCCACACACCATTCATCATGCCGTCTACGCCCCATACCATGTGCGCCAGCGGGAAGTAGACGATGAACATCCAGGCCAACGTGAACAGCATCAGCGCGCTGAACTTCATGCGCTCCGCGATCGCGCCTACGATTAGCGCGGGCGTGATGATCGCGAACATCAGCTGGTACATCGCGAATACGTTTTGCGAGACCCACTGCGCGTAGTCACCGTTGGGCATGGCATCCACGCCCGCGAACATCGCGAACTTCGTGCCACCGATGAAAGGGCTACCCGGCGCGAAAACCAAGCTGTAGCCAATCACTAGCCACAAGATCGTCACCATGCCCGCCATGGCCAAGCATTGCGCCATCACCGACAGCACGTTCTTGGTGCGCACCATGCCGCCGTAAAAGAGCGCGAGCCCAGGTAGCGTCATGAACAGCACCAACGCGGCACACACCATCATCCAACCGTTGTGACCCGGCCCGGGTCCTGCCACTTTGGATTCCTTGGCCACGCGCGCGCCGTTGTTCATGTACGCTTCGAGGTCGGCGATCCGTTCATCCATGCTCTTCGCATCAGGCACCGCAGCGGGCGCAGCAGCCACTGCTTCTGGCGCCTTCGCGGGCTCGGCACTCTGCGCGTGAGCTGCGCTCGGTAGCGCCACGCCGATGGTGATCAACAAGAGCGACAACAGGGCCCTGAGTTTCTTCCCTGCGCCCAATGCAGCTATTTCGCGAATTATATTCAGCATCGATGGTCTTCCTCCCACGGGGGCCCCTTTGCTACCAGGTTTCGGTAGGTTGCCTGTTTCTCAGGTCCCGCCAAAAGACTGCCAAGACATAAATATTTTTTACATCTAGTTGGGGATGCGACGTTCTGCAACCTTGCCCGCGTTAGACCGGAGTAGATGCTGGTTAGAGAAACGGTAAGGAGCGCCGGCCGGTGAACCGTCCGCTCCTGCTGCTGGTGGAAGACGATTGCGATCTGCGGGGCGTGGTCGCGCTCGCGCTGCGGAACTACGGCTACGAAGTGAAAGAGGCGGGCACCGGCAGCGAAGCATTGCGACTCATCCGCGTGCGTGCGCCGGACGCCGTGATCTTGGACCTCGGCCTACCCGACATGGATGGCTTCGAGGTGACGGCCAGCATTCGCGCCGAATACGAGCTGCCGATCATCGTCCTATCCGCATCCGCCGAAGAGCAACATCAAGTTCGCGCGCTGGATGGCGGCGCCAATGACTACGTCACCAAACCATTCCGCGAGCGTGAGTTGATGGCTCGCGTGCGAGTCGCGTTACGTCGGCCGACTACGCAGGGGCAAGACAATGACACGACCACGATCGGGGATCTGCGCATCGAGACCGGCAAGCGCCGGGTGTTCTTGGCAGGCGTCGAGATCAAGCTGACTCGCACCGAATTCGAAGTGCTCGACGTGCTCGCGCGCAAAGCAGACCGCGTCGTCACCCATCGGCAGCTGCTCCAGGCCGTGTGGGGCTCGGCGCACGTGAACGAGATCCACTACTTGCGTGTGTACGTGAAGCTGCTCCGCCAGAAGCTCGAAGAAAATCCGACCAGCCCGAAACGGCTGGTCACCGCACTGGGCGTCGGATACCGGCTCGTTCCCGCGTAAGCCGAGCGTGCGTAGCTACGCCTGATCGAGCGGCGCAAAAGAAGCGATCGAGGTCCTCCCGAGCGTGAAGCCAAAGGCTCGAACGAGATTGGCTATTGGGCAGGAAAAAGCGCGGTGATGCTGACCAGGCACATCTCGTCGAGGGTGCTCTCGCCTAGCGTCACGGGGCGGGGGGCAGCGATGCCTTGCTCGAGTAGCGACGCGGCCACCTTCTGATTGGCCATCGTGTTGTCGTAGGTGCAGCGAATATTGAACTTATCGCCGAGGTTGAGCTTTGGCAGCTGATCGATCGGCGCGTCGTAGTCGTAGCGACGTTGCCAATCGAAATCCCAATGCGGGATCTGCATCAGGCAAGCGCTCGAGCCATCCGCGCGAACCAGGGTCACCTTTTCATCGACGCCGACGTAGTGCATGTGACCACCCACACCGTACAAACGCGGCGCATAAGCGGCCGGGAATGCGTCGTCTTTGAGCGTGAATTGCATGGTCTCGGTGTGTGCGCTCGCGTTGGCGGGGATTAGGAACTTCGGGCCCGCCGCGGGGTCATCGGGACCCGGCAATAGGCCGTCGCCGCTGGCGGATGAGCCGTTGAAATTGCCGATCAACACGTTGACCGCATTGTACTGGGGCGGCGCGTCGTTGAAGCGCAGTTGCACGCGCGTGGCGTCCGAGTCCACGTCGGTCGCGCTGTGCGGGTGGTAGTGCACTTGCATCACCAGCAGCGTGCCAGCCGTCAGGGTGGTGGCAATATTGGCTGGGTATTCCATCGGGATCCCGCCAGGCGTCCAAGCGGTCAGCAGTTGCGATTCGTCGACCCGCGCGCCGCCGAAGCAGTCATAGCTGAGCGAAGCGTCGGCGTTGGCCAGGCTTTTGGCCTTGGGATCGGTGAAGACCAGCACGTGATGCACCACCGCGGCGTTGCCGGGGACCACGAATACGCCGTTCACGAAGCTGTCCTTGGTGAGCTTCGGATCCAGAACGAAGCAGCGAAACTGATCGCCGCCGGGCGCAAGCGCGAAGGGCGCGTTTGGTTTTAGCTCCAGTTGCACTCCCGGCAGACCCGGTGCGAGCTCGCGCGGGGCTGGAGCATCCTTCGGGTCCCCCTCGGGCAAGCCGCCCGCACTCCAGGCATCGAACGTGGCAATCTCGGCATCGCTCAAGCGCGTGTCGTTCTTCCAGCCGAGCGGGACGGTGCACTCATCGGTGTTCTGCGCGTGCCACGGTGGCATCGCCCGGCTCTTCGTTTGTTGGACAATCGCGGCGCCGAATGCTCGCGCTTGCGCATAAGTGAGGAGCGGAAAAGGCGCGATGCCTCCTGCAATGTGACAGCTCTGGCAACTGCGTTGCAGGATTGGCTCCACGTCCTTGTGGAATGTCACAGCGCCGACCGATGCACTGCCCGCGCTCCCGCTCGGACCTGCGCCGGCGCCGCCCGGCTCGACGGCTGTGCGGCCGCCCGCGCCGTCACCGGCACCCGCCCCACCGTCCGGGTTGACGGCCACCGCTGAAGGCGACGGCGAAGCAGATGAACAAGCCGAGCACAGCGCGCTGCACCAAGCCAAAAGCCCCACGCCCAACGCTCGCAGCGCGACCGAAACCAGTGCCCGATGATTTGTCATTTCGCCTTCGAAGCTGCCGAGCGCGACCATTCGAGTAGAGGCTAGGCAGCGCCTCAGTATACGGTTCGCGCCTCGACAATTGCGGACATTGCGCAGAGCAGGCCGAATCTCGCCACAATCTTGGAGTACGGAGATGTGCGCTCGAGCCGCGGAAGGGCATGATTGAGCGATGGGCAAGCTGATTGACGGACACTGGAGCAACGAGTGGTACAAGGCCGACGACAAAGGTCACTTCGTGCGCGAAGAGACCAAGTTTCGCGGAGCGGTGAGCGCGGATGGCTCGAGCGGCTTCCGCGCCGAGCCCGGGCGCTATCACCTGTACGTTAGTTTTGCGTGTCCCTGGGCGCACCGCACCTTGGTCGCGCGCGCACTCAAGGGCCTAGAGAGCGCGATCAGCATCAGCGTGGTGCACCCGCACATGGGCGACAATGGCTGGGAGTTCGGCGAGTTCCCCGGTGCGATCGCCGACGAGCTGCACGGCGCGCGGTACTTGTACGAAGTCTACACGCGGGCCAAGGCCGACTATACCGGGCGCGTCACGGTACCCGTGCTTTGGGACAAGCAAACCGATACCATCGTGTGCAACGAGTCGCGCCTGATTTTGCGGATGCTCTCTCGTGAGTTCGACGCCTTCGCCGGCCGGCAGCGCGAGCTCTGCCCGCTCGACAAAAAAGCCGCGATCGACGCGGAGATCGACGCGCTCTACGCGCCGATCAACAACGGCGTGTATCGAGCGGGCTTTGCCGTCAAACAAGGCGCGTACGAGAACGCCGTGCGCGAGCTATTCACGGCGCTCGATGGTTACGAGGCTCGCCTGCAAGGCCAGCGCTTCTTGCTGGGCGCAGAGCTGACCGAGGCCGACATTTGCTTCTTCACCACGCTGCTGCGCTTCGACCCGGTGTACCACTATCACTTCAAGTGCAACTTGCGGCGCTTGAGCGATTACCCGGCGCTCTTTGCTTATTTGCGTGACGTGTACCAAACGCCGGGCGTGGCCGAGACCTGCAATCTCGAGCACATCAAGCATCACTATTTCACCAGCCATCCGAACGTGAACCCGACCCGCATCGTGCCCGTCGGACCAATCATCGATTTTTCCGCCAGGCACGATCGCGAGCGACTCGCGTAGCGAGTCTCAGATGGTTCCGCGCTCCCAGGGCCCGGTGATGGCCAGCGTGAGCCCCGGGTATTGTACGTTCAGGAACAACCATTTGCCGTCCGGGCTGAAGCAAACACCGGAGAACTCACTGGCTCCGAAGGCCAGCGCCGCGTCTGGGAAATCCTCGTCGTCGATTTCGTGCAGATCGATGGGCTTCAGGTTCTGGGCAAAGTCGAACACTTCAGCCTTTTGGCTGAGCACCCGCAGCCAGTTGTCGCCGCCGTCGATGTCCTCGCCGTCGCCGTCTTCGCACATCATGATCGCGCCCTTTGGCGAGACCGTGATGTTGTCCGGTTGGTCGAGCACGGCGCCATCGATCGATTCGTACAGCAGCTTCAAAGTACCGCCGCTGTCACCCTTAGGAGTGAAGCTCCAGACCTGCCCCTTTTCGGCGTCACCCGCCTCCGAAGCTACGAAGTAGGCCACGCCTTCTTGTAGCGCGAGGCCCTCCAAGCCCATGAATTGAGCTCCGCCGAGCGCGAGCCCCTGCTTGAACACGGCGCCCGGGTCATCCTCGGCGTTTTCTGGATCGGGCTCGGCGATCTCGACCCACTCGGTGTCGTATTCGACGCCCACGCGCTGGCCGGTGTAGGTCACGAGCTGAGGCCGACCTTTGACCGCCAACATGTGTAGGGTTCCGCCCTTCGCCAGGTCGAGCTTTTCCTTGGGGACGAAGCGATAGAAGCCGTCTGCGGGATCCCCGTTGTCTTCGGTCATGTATACGACGCCCGTCATCTCGTCTTGGCGCGCCGCCTCGTGCTCGAAGCGCCCCATCGCGCGCAGCGGCTCGGGAGCGGCGATCAAGCCTTGCGTGGTCGCGGGCACCTCGAACACATAGCCGTGTGGTTTCAAAAAGCCCGCCGCCTCGCCCTCGGTCGTCTCCTCACAAGTGAGCCACGAGCCGCTCAGGCTGATCCCGCCGTTGCAGTTCTCGATCGTGCCCAGCAGCGCCTGATAGCTCTTCACCTCCTTGCCCGTCGCGGTATCGAAGATGGTGGCGGTCACGCCACCCGCGCCGAGCGCGTCGTACGCCTTGGCCTCGTCACTCGGCTCGTCGTTCGATGACAGCTCGTGGTTGCGGAGCAAGATGACCTGCGAACCCTTGCCCGCGAAACAGGCCATGCCGTCGTGAGCACCGGGCATGGTCAAGCCGTCACTCATCGAGCTGCCGGCCGCAGCGAACGCAACGTAGCGAAATCCTTCCGGCAGCGAGATCACACCGTCGTGAGCGACGAGTGGGCCGTAGCTGCCTTCGATGACTGCGCCTTGTCCGCCGCTGCCTCCTTCGCCCGGCGCGCCGCCCTCGCCCGCGCTTCCTGCTGCACCGCCGCTGCCCGCCTCGCCGCCGCCCAGGCCCGCTTCACCGCCGCGCCCGGCCCCACCGCCCGCGTGCGCTCCACCGCTTCCGTTCGTGCTGTCATCGTCGCTGCCGCAAGCAGCCAAGATTTGAGCAATGGTAACCGCGACCGTACCGTGCAGCGCACTGCGGCGCGTGAAGAGCTTGCGATCGAAAGACATGATTGTAACTCCGCTGGGTGATTAAGTAGCGAACGCTCACTCAACCCCAGCGCGGTGTACCGCGCGTGACGAACCCGTCTCACTCTGGTGAAACCCCGGGGCGCGCGCGCCCCGGTAGCCTCAGCTCGCGGGCGCGTTCTTCAATGTCAGCTTGCGTTCCACCGGCGGGAACCCCGCTTCGCCCGCCACCGCCACGATGGCCTTGTTGGTGTCGAAATAGACTTGCCAGTAGTGGTCCGTGTGCGTGAACGGACGAACCACGAGCACGGGGCCGAACTCGGTGAAGCTCACGATCTCGATCACGGGCGGCGTCTCGCTGGACACATTGGGAATCGCGATGATCTTGGCGGTGAGGCGAGCGACTGCGTCTGCCACGTTGACCGAGTAGTGAAGCTGGGCCGTGAGATCCACGCGCCGAACACGGTTGGCAGAAAAATTCTGAATCGTGCCGCTCAGGATCTTGTTATTCCCGACGTGCGTTTGTACGCCATCCGGAGTGTCCAGCGTCGTAACGAACAGCCCGATCGCGGTCACGGTGCCGACCACTTCACCAGCGCTCACGAAATCTCCGACCTTGTACGGGCGCAAGATGACCAGGAAAGCGCCGGCCGCGAAGTTCGAGAGCAGGCCGCCCCAAGCCGTGCCAATTGCCAAACCCGCGCCCGCGAGCAGCGCCGCGAACGACGTAGTTTCGACGCCGAAGTAGCCGAGAATGGCGATCACGAGCGCGATGTTCGCGAGCACCCCAATCACCGTACCGACGTAGCGCAGGAGGGTCGGATCGACCTTCTGACGCTCCAAGGCGCGCTGGACCATCGAGATGACCCAATTGATCAACCAACGGCCGATCAAGAGCAGGATGAGCGCACCGATCACCTTCAGCCCAACGTTGGTGAGCGTGGCGACTACGCCTTCGAGTATTCGCTGTACTTGAGTGGGGTCCATCCCTGGTCGCTCTCATTGATCTGGGCGCCCATCAAGCGCGGGCCCGTGATCACTGGCACAGCCTGACACAGGGTGGGCCGCGTGTGATGGCGCATCTACGCTTCTAAACGTCCGATTTTTATTACTATTCAATGCCACCAATTGGCACGAAGCTGAGTCAATCGGGCTCGTGGCCAAATAGCGGGCTCGAGTTCGAGCGACAGTTTCGCCTCAACTGGAGACTGCTTTTCGAGGATCGCGGCGGCGTCGGACGCCGGCGAAGCCTTCGGCGTCGACGGGCGGGAATCCTGCCGGGCAGCGAGGTGCGCTGCGGGATCGCGAGCGCCCCCCTCCCTCACGGCTCAGATGCTGATCGTCTTCCAGTCGCCGCGATGGAACTTCCAGACCATCACGCTCGTCAGCAAGAGCACGTAGATCGCGGCGGATGCCCAGATCCCTGGCAGGCCGAGGCCGAGGGTGATGCCGAACAGCCAGGCCAGGGGCACCAAGCAGAAGAAGTGCAGCACGAGCTCGACGATCATCACGAACCGGGTATTTCCGGCTCCGAATAGCGCCTGGGTGAGGATCATGCCGACCGCGATCAGCGGGGTGCACAGACCCATCATGCGCATCGGCACGAGCGCTGTTTCGTACACCGCGGGGCTCTGGGTGATGAAGTGCAGCAGCGGCTTGGTCAGGAACACGCCTTCGAGCAGCCCCACGACGCCGAAGATCAATAGGCCGAGGCGGACCGACACCCAGCCGAAGCGCGCGGCTTTTTCGGGCTGGCCCGCGCCGAGTGACTGACTGACGAGCGTGGCCGTCGAAGTGCCGAAGGCCAAGCAGGCGGTGAACGTGAGCTTGAGGATGCCGACGATCATCATCGTCGCCGCGCCATTGACGGCCTCGGCGCGGCCGCCGGGGCATTCGGAGTTCAAGACCGCGGCGTGTGAAACGCTGTCCAAATGGCTGACGATGCCCGAGAACAACGCGAAACCGCTCATCACCGCGACGGTGGCGACAGCGCTCGGCACCGACAAGCGCAAGATCTGCGAGATCAGCCCGCGCACGACCCGCGTGAGGTCGAAGGGGCGAAAGTTGATGCGGTAATGCGAGAGCATCGCCCAGGCGACCATGATCACCAGGCCCACCCAAGACGACGCTGCGCCGGCCAGGCCTGCGCCGGTCATGCCCATGCGCGGTGCGCCCCAATGCCCGAAAATCAGCGCGATGCACAGGACCACGTTGATCACGTTCATGACCACCGAAGCGACCATGTGCACGTGGGTCTTACCGATGCCGTCGAAGAAGGCCTTGAACGAGAACGTCGCGGCCATCGAAGTGATGCCCAAGAGCCGCCAGTTCAAGTAGCCCTGCGCGGCTTCACGCACTTCCGGCACGCGGATCAACGCATGCAGCGCGTACGGCATCACGACGTAGCCGATGCCGGTGAAGACGATGCCCGCGAGCAGCGAGCACACCCACGAGTTCACCAGCACCGCGCCCGCGTCGACCGATTTGCCTTCGGCGAAGCGACGCGCCGCGATCGCCTGTGTGCCGACGGAGATGGCACTCAGCGAGCCGCCGAACATCCAGAGCAAGATCAGAGACGGCAGGAGCGCGGCCTGCGCGGTAGATGACTCCGGACACGGCAGACGGGAGAAGAAAATGACGTCGACTTCGTTGACCGCGCTCTGGGTGAGCATGGCGAACACCGTCGGTAACGCCAACTTCAAGATCACTTTTGCAGGTGACGCGGTCGTCACGAGCGAGAGGAGCGACTTGTTACTAACGCTAGGGGGGAGAGCCATCCGTGTCTGAAATCCGAGTCCGGCGCCGTTCTAGCACTAGAACCCAGCCGCGGAGCCAGCTTCTCGAACTGCGACGCCGGAGCCCCTCCCCCTACGGAAAACAGCTACTTTTGTAGGGCTACGCGCGGGGCCTCGCCCAATTGGGCGAGCATGGCTTGGGCTTCGGGCGAGTCCGCGTTCTCGTTCAGGACGCTGCGCGTGAGCTCCAGGGCCCGCGCACGGTGGCCAGTCTTGCGCTCCAGTCGAGCCAGTTCGAGCTTCGATTCCGCGCTCGGGTCGACTTCGACCAAACGCCTCACGGTGCGCACCGCTTCGCCCCAGGCGCGATCCTGCTCGGCTGCGCTGGCCAGCTCGTGCAGCACATTCGCGTCGTTGGGCGACGTTTTCGCAGCGCGACGAAGCACGTTCAAGGCCTTGAGCTTGTTGCCTTTTGCTGTCAGTTCGTGGGCGAGGGCAATCGCGCTGGCTGCGCTCGAGTCGGTCTCGCCCTTGGTGCTCGAGGCCAGCGCGACTTTTTCGGCGATTGCGTGGGTCGGGTCGTCGTCGACCTCACCGTCTTCGTTGGTGGTGGGGGCGTCGGCATCGAACACGGGCGCCTCGGCGGGCAACGCGGCGACGGGTGCCGGTTCTGCGACGACTTCTTCTTGCGCGGCCAGCACCACTTCGGCCGCGGGCTGCATGGCGAGCGCGGGAACCGGCGCCGGCGCAACGGCTACGACGGCGGCGGCGGGGTGTGCGCCGTGCATGCGCTCGGCGGCGCGCGCTTGCAGCGCGTGCGCCTTCTCGATCATCGGCGCCATCGCCGCTACCGCTTTTTGTCGAATTTCGGGGCGAGCCGCGCCGACCGCGACCACGCCGATCACGGCCAGAGCGACCGCGGAGGCAAGACCGCGGGCCAGCAATTTGCGGCGCGCGGGCGCGGTTTCGGGCTCTTCGAGCGCAGCCTCCAAGGCTTTGCGCAGCTCGGCGGCAGAGCGGTAGCGATGTTCGGGTTCAGTGCTGAGCGCGCGCGAGACTGCTGCATCGACCATTTTCGGAATTCCTTTTTCGGGGACGAGCTTGCGGAGCGATTCGGGTTCTTTGCGGAATTTGGCGTCGAGCAAGAGCACGGGGCTCTCGGCCTCGTGTGGCAAGCGGCCCGACAAGAGTTCGAACAAGACGACGCCGAGCGCGTACAGATCACTGCGCTGGTCGGCCTCACCCCGCGCTTGCTCGGGGGCCATGTACTCGGGCGTGCCGACGATGCTGAGGCCTTCGCCATCGGACTCGACGTTGAAGGCGGCCTTGGCCACCCCGAAGTCGAGCAACTTGAGCTTGCCGTCGGTGGACAAGAACAGATTCGCGGGCTTGATGTCGCGGTGAATTACGCTGGCCGTGTGTGCGGTCTCGAGCGCACGGCAGGCTTGCACGCCGATGGCGATCGCCTCGCGATAGTCCATGCCCTTCTCGCGCTCGATCTTCTTGTCCAGGGACTCGCCGCTCAGGAGCTCCATGGCGTAAAACGGGCGGCCGTCTTGGGCCACGCCAAACTCGAACAGCTTGACCAGGTTCTCGTGTTCGAGCTGGGCGATGGCGCGTGCCTCGACTTTGAAGCGGCGCTCGGCGTCCACGCCCATGCGCTCCGGATCCAAGACCTTGAGTGCCACACTGCGCATCAAATCGAGATGGATGGCCTCGTGCACGACGCCCATCGCGCCGCGACCGATCACGCGCACGAGACGATAGCGAGTACCGGGCAATAGCGTCGGGTCGACCTCGACCGCGGGCGCAACGGGTGACGGCGGAATCACCGCGGCCGGCACGTCCGTGGCGCGCGCTTGGGCGACCAAGCGCGCAAACTCGGAGCGCGTGCGCGCGGGCTCGGCCGGATACAACTTTTGCATCAGCTGCGCGATGCGGCCGCGCACGCTGCGGTCACCGTCGGCCATGCTGGGCGCGCGTTGCAGCAAACGAACCAGGTCGTTCATGACTTGGCGAGCCGAGCTGTAGCGGTCTTCGAGACGTACCGCGGTCAGCTTGGCGACTAGCGCGTCGAGCTCTTTGGGAGCGCCGATCAGCGCCGCCAACTCGGTGGGGTTGCGCTTGCCCGCAGCCACTAGAGCCATGTGCTGAGAGGCATCGCCGGCCAGGAAGCGGCGACCAGCGAGCATCTCCCAGAGCATGATGCCGAGTGCGTACAGATCGGCGGGGATGCCGCCCGGGGTGTTGTTCGCGACTTCGGGAGCCACGTAGCCGGGTTTGGCGAACACGATCCCGGCAATCGTCTGGCAGCGTCGGTTTTGGCCGCGCGCCGTACCGAAGTCGATCAACTTCACGTCGCCCGCGTAGCTGACCATCACGTTCTGCGGGCTGAGGTCACGGTGCACGATATCGAGCGGCTTGCCGCTGGCATCGGTGCGTTCGTGCACGTGCGCCAGCGCATCCGCCATGACGATGCTGACCGCGAGCGATTCTGGCCAACCCATGCGCATGCCGAGTTGACCCGCGCGGGCCCGAACATCGCCGAGGTTCCGACCCTCGATGAATTCGACCACCACGTACGGCTTGCCGGTGCAATCGTTGGTGGCTTCCACGATCTGAGCAACACCCGGGTGTTGCAGCTGGGACTGGATGCGCGCCTCATCGAGGAAGCGCGCCAGGAACGAGCGGTCCTCTTCGTGCTCACGGCGGATCGTCTTGACCACGCAGGGGCGTTCGGCGCCTTCGATGCCGCCCGCGGTGGCGAGGTAGACCTCGCCCATACCGCCCCGGGCGATCCGCTTCAGCAGCGTGTAGCGCTCGAAGCGACGCGGCAGGGCATCACTATCACAGGCCGTATTCTCTTGTGATTTCGTGTCGTTACCGGTTGCTTCGGGGGCGTCCATGGGCCCCACTGTGCCTAGGTAGTCCGATGTAGGCAAGAAACTGACATGTGTTTCTCACCTGATAGTCAAGGGCTTTCCGGAGGCACGACTAGGAGGGAATGTCGGGGCGAGCCCGCCGGTTGTGTCGGAAGGGAGTCCGACTAGACTGCCCCCCGGCTCGACCCATGCCCTCGGCAATTCAACCGCAACCCGCCTGGTTGGTGCGACTGTGCACGCTGACCGCGTTCGTGTTGTGTCTGGGTTGGGCCTCGAGCGCGTCGGCGGCCGTGCCGATGTGCGGCATGCGCGCGCAAACGGTCGCCGCTCCGCCGATCGGAACGCCCGCGAGTTCTGATTCGGTCAGCGCGGGCAGCCCGTGCCAAGACGGCTCGCCGCTGCGCATCGCGAGTACGCCCCAACGCGAAGCACCCGAGAAGCTGAGCTTCCCCGACCTGCCGATTCGCGCGCTGCCGATCTTGCCGACGCTCTGTGCAAGCCCGGCCGCGGCGCGCACGAGCAGCGCGGCGCCTGATCACGAGCTGCTCGCCACTGGCTTCGCGCGCTCGATCGACCGCCCTCCGCGAGTCTGAGCGCACACTCGCGCTCGAAGTCTCACGACGAGGCGTGACGTCATCAGTGCGTCACGCGGCTCGTTTACATCGGACCCGCGCTTGCGCGCAGGCCGCTCAAGATCTTTTCTCTGCTAGCACCATTCGTAACAGGAAACGCTCGCACTGACCCGCCCGGGCACGTGCGAGCTTGGGAGACAATCATGAACAAGGGAACCGCAATCGTCGGCTTCTTTATGAGCTTTTTAGCCGGCATGTTCCTGATGTGGGGCCTCGACAAAGGCAAGGGCCCCGACATTCAGGCCGAATCTGGGAGCGCTGGTAGCGTTCCCGATCAAAGCAGCGCAAGCGTGCCCGTGAGCGCCAAAGACCCGCAGTGGGGCGAGGCCAACGCACCGGTGACGATCGTCACCATCAGCGATTTTCAATGTCCGTTCTGCAGCCGCGTCGAGCCGACGCTGAAGCAGATCAAAGACACCTACGGCCCGAAGAAGGTTCGCTTCGTTTGGAAGAACCAGCCGCTCCCCTTCCACAGCAACGCGCGCCCCGCGGCCGAAGCGGCCATGGCCGTGTTCGGCTTGAAAGGCAGCGAAGCGTTCTGGAAGTTCCACGACACGGCCTTCTCCAATCAGCAGGCGCTGACTCCGGAGAACTACGAGAAGTGGGCCGGCGAAGCTGGCGTCGACAAGGCCAAGTTCAAGGAAGCACTCGCCTCCAAGAAGTTCTCGGCGAAGATCGACGAAGACATGGCGCTGTCCAACAAGATTGGCGCCAATGGCACCCCCGCGTTCCGCATCAACGGCGTGACCGTCAGCGGCGCGCAGCCGTTCGACAAGTTCAAAGAGGTGATCGACGCACAGCTGGCCGAGGCCCAGAAGCTGACCGCCGCTGGCACGAAGCCTTCTGACGTGTACGTCAGCTTGACCAACAAGAACCAGGCTGCCGGCCCGGACAAGCCCGCCGCTCCCGCCGCCGCCAAGCCGGACGCGGAAGAAGAAGACAAGGCCGTTTGGAAGGTCAACGTCCTGGATGACGACCCAGTACGCGGCCCGAAGGACGCGCTGGTCACCCTGGTCGTGTTCTCGGACTTCCAGTGCCCGTTCTGCAAGCGCGTCGAAGACACGCTGAAGCAGGTCTCGGATACCTACGGCAACGACGTGCGCATGGTCTGGAAGGACAACCCGCTACCGTTCCACCCCCGTGCCAAGCCGGCGGCGACGCTCGCGCGCTTCGCCTACAAGGTAAAGGGCGACAAGGGTTTCTGGGATGCTCACGACGCGATCTTCGCCTCCAACCCCAAGCTCGAAGACGAGGACCTGAAGGGCATCGCCGAGAAGCTGAACTTGAACTGGGACGACGTGAAGAAGGCGATCGACAACAACAAGTTCGGTGAGCGCTTCGACTCCAGCGTCGACTTGGCGTCCGACCTGCAGGCCCGCGGCACCCCGCACTTCTTCGTCAATGGCGTGCGCTTGAGCGGTGCGCAACCGTTCGACGCATTCAAGAAATCGATCGACGAACAACTCGCCAAGGCCAAGGGCCTCGTGAGCAAAGGGATCTCGCGCGGCAAAGTGTACGAAGAGATCATGAAGGAGGGCAAAGGCCCGCCCGCGCCCGAGAAGAAAGACGTCCCCGCGCCGGACGCCAGCAGCGCAGCCAAGGGCGGCGCCAACGCGAAGGTTGTGATCCAGGAGTTCTCGGACTTCCAATGCCCGTTCTGCAAGCGCGTGGAGCCCACCGTCCAGGCGATCGAAAAAGAGTACGGCAACAAGATCAAGATCGTCTGGCGTCACATGCCGCTGCCGTTCCACAAGAACGCGCCCCAGGCAGCCGAAGCCGCTCAGGAAGCGTTTGCGCAGAAAGGTTCTGCCGCGTTCTGGACGTTCCACGACAAGTTGTTCAACGCCGAAGGCGCGGACGAGGCCCGCACCGACCGCGCGAACCTCGAGAAGATCGCCCAGGAAATGGGCTTGGACATGGAAAAGTTCAAGGGCGCGATCGACAACAACAAGCACAAGGCCAAGATCGACGCGGACACGGAGGCTGGCAACAAGGCCGGCATCAACGGCACGCCCGCGTTCGTGATCAACGGCTACTACATCAGCGGCGCACAACCGGAGTCAGCGTTCAAGAAGCTGATCAACCGCGCTTTGAAAGAGGCGGAAGGTAAGTGAGCTTCCGTGTAGCAATCAGGGTGGCGCTGTGTGCCGCCCTATTGCTCACGGAAAGTTGCGGGGGAGGCACGAAAAAGCCTCCCCGCGCGACGCTGGGTCCCGAGGTCGACTCGGGAAACGCCATTCGGTTCGAAGATCTACCGGTCACACGCCTCGAGCGTACCCGAGTACCGACACCGAACGCGGCCAACCCGAGCTTGGGCGCCCCCAAGGCAATGGTCGTGGTCCAGATGTGGAGCGACTTCGAGTGCCCGTTTTGCGCCGAAGTGCACCCCGTAATGACGGAAATGCTCCGCGTGTACGCGGGCAAGGTGCGGCTGGTCTGGCACGATTATCCGCTGCCGTTTCATGCGCACTCTCGGCTCGCCGCCAACGCAGGCCGTGAAGCGTACGCGCAAGGCGGAGCCGAAGCTTTTTGGAAATTTCACGACTCCGTGTACGCCTCGCCGAATCCGCGGCTCGACGCCGATGGGCTGCAGAAGTTCGCGGCCAAGGTCGGCTTGGACCAGGCGCGCTTTCGCGACGCACTCAGCACGATGCGCCACGACAGCGAAGTAAAACGAGACTTCGACACGGGCAACGGCTTGGGCGTGGAAGGCACCCCCGCTTTCCTCGTGAACGACTACTTCTTCATCGGCGCCGTGCCATTCGACATCATGCGCGTGATCGTGGACCGCGCGCTATCCGATGCGGGCGTGTAACCAGCCCGCACCCGGCTAGGGCTTTTTGCGTTGCTTGATGGCTTCGATCGCGTCGTTCAAGCGCGAGTCGGCGCGCAGACAACTGTTGCAATCTTCCTTCTGACGACGGCCACAGCCGGTCGTAGCGCGATACAAATTGAGGTAGCCGAGCGCGCGCTCGTCGCCGATCTCTCGAACGCGAGGCAGAAGTTCGTAGCGCTGCGCACAAGTCGTGGCAAAGCGTAGCGCCACCGCAATGCCCAACTCGGGCGTCGTGAGCTTGGCAAACTCCGGCGATCTCAGGCCCTGATCGGCGCGCGTGCGCACCCACAGCTTGACGACTTCGGTCGCCGCCAGATCATAAGCAATGTCGGGGCCATGCGAGCCCATCGGGCCGAACAAGAGCGCGAAGCTCGCGTCCGAGGCGGCCTTCACCTGAGACGTCTGAAACAGAATCGTCGCCACTTGCTTGCTCTCGGCGAGAGTCGGGTCGAGACCGAGCGCACGGCGCACCCCCCCGACCGCCTTCACGTAGTCTTTGTCCGCTAGCGCGGCGCGGGCGAGCTCCAGCGAGAGCCGCGCGTCCTGCGGGTATTTCTCGACCAAGGCTTCGAGCGCGACGACGCCCGTCTTCTGTGCGCCTTGCAGCTCACTCTCCGAGGCCGTCGCGGCGGGCGGAGCAACGTTCGATGCGGCAGCACTGACCGAGGCACTCGCGGCCGCGCTCGTCGCGAGCTGCGGATCGCCGCGCAGCGCGCTCACACCCTTCACCAGCCCCACGATCAGCAGTGTAACGAGGAGCAGTGACAACGCCGAGCTGGCGAGCAGCAGAGCGGGAGTCGGTACGGGCCTGAGCACGTCCCGCACACGCGGCGGCAAACGACGCCGTTTGCGTTCGAAAGCGCGCACGAAACCGATGAAATTGGTCCGTAGCCCGGGCGGGCCAGCAGGCGGGGGCGGCTCGCTCAGTGGCCAATCGCTCAGCGGCGGCGGCGCCGGCACTGCACCTGCCTGCGGCGCTCGAACCAAGGTCGGCTGATTCGACTCGAGGTCTTCGTTCAACGAAGGGCGCGAGCCATCGGCCAACGTGTAGCGATACACGCCATGGCCCGGGATCGGTGCCAAGAGCGCGTCGATCGCGCGCGACAACTCCGACGCGGATTCGTATCGCTCCGATGCATCGCGCGCCAGGAGCTTGCGCGCAATTTGCTCGACCGCGGGTGGCACCAGCAAGTCCGGCGCGCGTTCGGCGAACGTCGGCGTGGGCTTGGAGAGCTGCTGACCCAAAATCCCGACCGAGCTCTGGCTGCTGAAGGGACGCACGCCCGACAGCATTTCGAACAGAATTACCCCGAGGGCATAGAGATCCGCGCGACCGTCCACGGTTTGCCCGAGCGCTTGTTCGGGCGCCATGTACTCGGGCGTGCCGAACACCATACCCGCCTTGGTGATCGGGTTGCCTTGCTTCGGGCCGGCGCTGGCGGCGTCCCCGAGCGGCACCTTGGCGATGCCGAAATCCAAGACTTTCACGAAGTCTGGGTCGCCGCCCTTTTCGACCAGCATCACGTTCTCCGGCTTGAGATCGCGATGCACGATGCCCTGCGCGTGAGCGGCCGAGAGCGCGCTGGCGATTTGCCGCGCCACGTGCAGCGCGCGGTCCACGGTGAAGGGTGCGCGCGCGATTTCGTCGCGCAGGCTGTGCCCAGAGACGAACTCCAGCACCAGAAATACCGCGCCGTCCGCGAGCTTGCCGAAGTCGGTCGCGCCCGCGACGTTGGGGTGCTCGATGTTGCCCGCCGCCATCGCCTCGCGTTCGAAGCGCGCGACTACCTCGGGCACGCTGGTCAGCTCGCGCCGCAAGACCTTCACGGCCAGGCGCTTGCGCATGAGCACGTGCTCGGCGGAATACACCTTGCCCATGCCGCCTTCGCCGACCAACGCGTCGATACGATAGCGCTCGGCGAGTAGGGTGCCGATGCGCGGATCTACCTCGCCTCCTTTAGGATGGGAGGAGCCGCTCATGAATCGAGCGTCGTCTCAGTACGGGTTGTCACCGGCCGGCTCGGCTGGCTTCGGCTTCGGCACCGGTTTGGGCGCCGGGGCTTCAGGAGCCGCAGGTTTCTCCGCAGCGGGCGGAGTTGCAGGCTTTTCCGCAGCGGGCGGCGGAGCGGTGGGCTTCTCCGCTGTCGGTTGGCTGGGTGCGGCCGGTTCACTCGGTTCGCTCGGCGCAGCGACGGCCGGCTTTGGCTTCGCGGCAGGCCGCGCTTGCTGCACCGGTGCCGGCTTCGCTACCGGAACCGCGGGCAGCTGCGGAGCGACTGGAGGCGTAACGGCGACGGGCGCCGCCGAGGCCGAAGCAGGCGGCGCGACCGACGCCGCAGGTGCTGCACTTTCGGCGGGTTGCGCCGCACTGGGCGCGGCGGTCGGCACTTCCGGAGCGACCGGCGCTGCCGAAGCAGTGGGTTCGGCAGTAGCCGCGGGCGCGGGCTCGGGCGGCTTGTTGCCCGAAGAGAACGCGTACACGAGGCCACCGGTTGCCGCGAGCACGAGCGCGATTACGACCACGCGACCACCACCGCCAGAACTACTGGTGGCGGGTGCCGCAGCAGGCACGGAAACGCGACGACTCGCGGGCGCGGGAGACACGGCTCCCACTTTGCGCGTTGCCGGCACGGTCACTGCACCTTTAGCTGGCTCCGACTTGGCCGAGGCCGGCTTGACCGACGTGGACTTGGCCCCTGCCGGCTGAGTGGAGGCGGGCTTTACCGAAACGGCAGCAGGTGGCTTGTCGGAGACCGGCTTCGCTTCCGGCTTGGCCTCCGCGCTGGCTGCTGCGGGCGCACTAGCGGCTGGCTCTGCGCTCCGCTTGGACTCGGGCGGCGTCGACGAAGAAGCGGCCGCTTTTGCGGGCGGCTCGGCAGCCTTCGGGCTCGCGCCCACCTCGGACATCGAACCCCCCGCCTCACGCAGGGCGTCTTGCAGGAGCTCAGCGGCCTGCTTCATCACCGTGCGATCTTCGGGTGCCGGCATCTCGGCTTCCGATTTGGTCTCCGGAAAGAATGAGGCGGCGGGTTTTTCCGCGGCGGGAGCCGCGGCGGGAGGCACGCGATTCGCCGGGTTCATCGCGCCCAAACCGATCATCGTGGATTTGCGCAGATTGGGCGGCTTGGGTGCCTCGGTGGTGGTGGCCGGGGCTTTCGCAGTGACGCCAGCGCCGGGGGTCGTGGTCGTCGCGGGCGCGGGTGCGTTCCCGCCATCGCCGCCGCCCGCTTCGTACGCGCTGGTCGCATCGCCGCGAGACTCGACGAGCGTGTCGATCACTTTGCGCGAGGCATCGTCGATCTTGATGAACTTGACGCCCATGCCGGCGGGGCGAACATCCGCCTGCGTCTCACTGTCTCGTTTCCAGACCACGCGACCCACGCCCTGGATCACCTTTTGGTCCGCGGCGATCTTCACCTCGAACTTGAGCAGGGTGCCCGGCGGGAACGGTGACGGCGTCTTGATGAACATGCCGCCGCGGCTGACATCGTACGAGTGATGCTCGATGAACTCATCAAGGGTCGCGCTCTTGTAGCGGACCGTCATGGTGAGCACCTTTGCGCGGGGGTCTTTTCGCGTATCCTGGCTCATGAAAGCGTTGCTCCAAAGGACCCAAGACTTGGTAAACCCTCGGACTTCACCGGGGCTTCACGGAACCGAGTCGGGCAAGCTATCGTAGCCTTGCCGCCTCCAGAACCCCAACTAGTTAGCTATGGCAGCAACGGCCGGACGCATTTCCAACACCAACGGAATTAATGGAACCTGTTGATTCGCCGATAGAGCAGCGCCCGTCGCATTTCCGCGCCCTCTCGCGGCAATCGGTCAGCCTCCCCGGCGCGCTACGAGCGTCCGACGCCGATGTGGCTTGGAACCGCGACGTGCGAATCGTCGACCTCGGGCTCGGCGGCGCATGTGTGGAAGCGTCGGACTCCGCCGCTACCGGCACCAGCGTCGAGCTCGTCATCGACACGCCGCACCTCTGGGATCCGCTCACCTTGAGCGGCGCGGTGGTCTGGTCGCGCAGGTTGCCCGATCCGGAAGGCGGGGGGGCAATGATCGGCGTGCGCTTCGATCACAGCACGGGG
>Ga0247772_1000086_pt1 | contig 39524 bp, 22 predicted proteins | sample UWRJL151409C6_FD_179945 | JGI IMG/M metagenome (GOLD analysis project Ga0247772, IMG submission 179945) | Plant litter microbial communities from Arlington Agricultural Research Station in Wisconsin, United States - UWRJ-L151-409C-6 | ecosystem: Environmental > Terrestrial > Plant litter >...
CGACAAGGAGCTTTCGGAGAACAAGAAGGAGCTGGTCAAGACGCTCCAAGAGATGCGCCTGAACAAGAAGACGATCGACAAGATCGTCTCCAAGCTGAAGGCGATGATCGACCGCGTGCACCGCGCCCAGGGCAAGGTGTTCGAGCTCGAGAAGATCACCGGCACGAGCAAGGCCGACCTGAAGCGGATGATCCGCGACGCCAAGGACGACCCCGCTGCCGAAGCCGAGCTGGCCAAGAAGTTGGGCGTCGAGGTGAGCGAGCTCGAGATCATGGACGAGGCCCTCAAGAACGCTCAGAAGGGCGTCAAGAAGGTCGAAGAAGAGCTCAAGATCGACGTCAACGAGATGCTGCGGACGTACACGTCGATCCGCATGGGCGAGCGCAAGGCCGAGAAGGCCAAGGCCGAGCTCGTCGAAGCGAATCTTCGTCTCGTCGTCTCGATCGCCAAGAAGTACACGAACCGCGGTCTGCAGTTCTTGGATCTGATCCAAGAGGGCAACATCGGCCTGATGAAGGCGGTCGACAAATTCGAGTACAAGCGCGGCTACAAGTTCAGCACTTACGCCACGTGGTGGATCCGCCAAGCGATCACCCGCGCCATCGCCGATCAGGCCCGCACCATCCGCATCCCGGTGCACATGATCGAGACGATCAACAAGCTCATCCGCACTTCCCGCTACCTCGTTCAGGAGTTCGGCCGCGAGCCGACGCCGGAAGAGATCGCGGAGAAGATGGAGCTACCGCTCGACAAGGTGCGCAAAGTCCTGAAGATCGCCAAAGAGCCGATCAGCCTCGAGACTCCGATCGGCGAGGAAGAGGACAGCCATTTGGGCGACTTCATCGAAGACAAGAGCGTGGTGAGCCCGGCCGAAGCCGTGATCAACATGAACTTGAGCGAGCAAACTCGCCGCGTCCTGAAGACGCTCACGCCGCGCGAAGAGAAGGTGCTGCGCATGCGCTTCGGCATTGGCGAAAAGAGCGATCACACGTTGGAAGAAGTCGGCCAAGACTTCGAAGTGACGCGCGAACGCATTCGTCAGATCGAGGCCAAGGCGCTGCGCAAGCTGCGCCACCCGAGCCGCTCCAAGCAGCTCAAGAGCTTCATCGACAGCTGAGCTTGACAGTCTCGCGATGACGTCGACACCCGGTCTCCGAGTCTTTCGGACACCGGGTGTCGCGCTTTGTGAGGTGGACGCGCGGCGCCTGCGGCGCGCGGTTTGGAGACTCTCGATTGCGCACGCTCGGACGGTGGCGCTGGGCCGCCCGCGCTGACGCTGAGGGACAGCACGCGCCTGCTCGGTCAGTTCTCGTAGGTCTCCATCTCATTCGAAGATCGCGATCTGGTCTTCCAAGACTTCCAGGTCGTTTTAGTTCCGGGCAATCGGCTGTACTGCTTCCCGCGCGCCCGGCGCGAAGCGTGCTGCGCTACGCGCGCACAAAAATTTGTGAGCAGCGTCGCATTGCTCCGCTCAACGCGGACGCGGGAGCGGAGCTGCGCATTCGCGACAAACGCATCCGCGTCCCGCGTCAGCGCTCGGCGGAGCACGGCGACGCGCTCACGAACTTGGTGCAAGCGAAGCGCGCTTGCCAAGCACTTCAGCCGCATGCACAGAACGGAACGACACCCAAGTCTCGAAACACCGTCCTCGATCCGCGATCGACGCCGAGCGGAGCAACACGACGCTGCCCACAAACTTCGGTGCGCGCGAAGCGCAGCACGCTTCGCGCCCCAGCGCGCGCCAAGCAACTCAGCCGCATGCAGAGAATGGAACCACACCCAAGTCTCGAAAACCGTTCTCTATCCGCGATCGACGCCGAGCGGAGCAACACGACGCTGCCCACAAACTTTGGTGCGCGCGAAGCGCAGCACGCTTCGCGCGCAAGCGCGCGCCAAGCGGTTCAGCCGCATGCCCGGAAACACGTCGAGCTCACTGACTTTGGCAGGATCAGATCACGATCTGCGAATGAGGCTGGGCCCACAAAAGCTGACCGAACAGGCGCATGCTTTCCACGGGCTTCAGCGCGGGCGGCCCAGCGCCACCGTCCGCGCGTGCGCAAACGAGAGTCTCCAAACCGCGCGCGAAGCGCCGCGCGTCCACCTACGCCGGCCGTTCAGCCGAGACCCCGTCTCAGACCCACCCCGAGGGGTGCGCTTGACGGCTACTGGCGAAGGATGACAAAAGTACCCGCTCGCTATTAGGGCTTTCCCCTTCGACTGGTGCTTACCAGGGGAGTCGACGATGAGGTTTGGCATGAGCAAGAAGTACATCTCACAAGTCATTCTGCTCTCCGGAGCGGTCTTAGTTGCAGGCTGCGGAGGAACCGTCGCGTTTCAGGGCACGCAAGCCCTGTCCGTCACGGGCACGCCGCCGCCTCCCCCGCCGCCGCCTCCCCCGCCGCCGCCGCCGCCGCCGCCGCCAGAGCCGCCGCCACGCGTCGAGCTGCGCGACAACTCGATCGAGATCCACGAGAAGATCCAGTTCGAGGTCAACAAGGCCACGATCTTGGAAGCCTCGTTCAGCTTGCTGGACGAGATCGCGGGCGTGATCAAGAAGGCGACCAACGCCAAGAAGATCGCGATCGAAGGCCACGCCAGCTCCGAAGGCGACAAGAACCTGAACCTCAAGCTGTCTGACGCGCGCGCCAAGGCAGTCATGAAGTACCTGGTCGACCACGGCATCGAGAAAGAGCGCCTGACCGCCAAGGGCTTCGGCTCGAGCAAGCCGATCGCCGACAACGCGACGGACGAGGGCAAAGAGAAGAATCGCCGCGTCGAGTTCAATATCGTCGAGCAGGCCGTCACTTCGAAGAAGGTCGAAATCGACCCCAAGACCGGCAAAGAGAAGGTCCTCGAGGAGAAGACGTCGGAAGTGAAGAAGGAAGAAGCTCCCGCTCCGACCGACGAGAAGAAGCCGGAAGAGAAGAAAGCGCAGCCGAAGCCGGGTGCACTCAAGGCTCCCGCTCCCAAGGCCCCTGCTGCGACGCCCGCTGCCCCCAAAGCCGCTGCTCCCAAGCCGGCCGCCAAGTAACCCGAACCCTCGCCTTTAGCTTCGGAGAAACCCTGATGACGAAGTCCTTCGGTATGTTCATGTTGCTGGCCCTCGCTGCTGGCTGCTCGTTTCACGCGCGCAGCCCGAACGAGTACCGCGACGCCACTCAAGCGCTCCTCGACACGAAGAGCGCGGAGATCAAGAGCTGCTACGACGACGCGCTCAAAGGCAAAAACGACCTGGCTGGCACCGTAACGGTGCACTTCACGGTCGACGCCGAGACCGGCACGCTGAGCAACGTCTCGGCCGACGTGGCCAAGACTCAAGCCCCCGAAGTCCTCACGCAGTGCGTGGTGAAGTCGCTCAATGGCTTGAAGCTCGATCCGCCGGATGCCAACCCGGGTGACGGCACGTTCGAGTACCAGTTCGTGGTCGGTCCGACCCCACCCGCTCCGGCTCCCGCAGCCAAGGGCTGAAGCTCGGCTGAACTGAAAAGACGAGGCCGTCTGGGTTTAGACCCGGGCGGCCTTTCTCTTTCTTGTGCGCGCTCGATTTGGAGCGGCAATTTCTGCTCGATCCGCGAGTTTTTTGATGGTCACGAGTTCCGTCACGCCCCGGCCAAGCCTTCGGCGTCAGAGCTCGGAACCCTGAATGCAGGGAGCTGCGATGCAGGGGCGCGGGCGCCCCCCTCTTCAATCCCCCGTCCAGGGATGCCCGAGTTTTTCGAGCGCGGCCTTGGCTTCGACCCGATACGGTGAATCGCGTGGGCCGAGCCGTAGAAACTCTTCCCAATGCTTCACGGCTTCGGGTTTGAGCCCAATCGCGTGCGCGAGCAGGTAGTGCGCTTCCCACGACCAACGCGGCGCAGGATCTTCACTGGCGACGAGATCGAGCGCCTTGCTGATTTGTTCGCGGGAAGCCTCGGTCTGATGGTTGGCGGCGAGTAGCTTGCCGTAACGGAAGCGCCAGGTGGGATTTTCGGGCTGAGCCTGAATCGCGAGCAGCCATTCACGCAGCGCCTGCGGCTCTTTGCCGAGGTCGTAGTAGGCGTCGGCGAGCGCAGCGTGCGCTTCATAGCGGCTGGGGCGCAATTCGAGCGCGCGGGTCAGGTCGGCAATCGCGTCGCGCGCGGCGCCTTGGCGTTGGCGCAGCACGCCGCGCTGCCAGTAGGCGTCGGCCAAGCCTTGATCCAGGCGCAGGGCCTCCGCCAGTGCGTGCTCGGCCTTCGGCACGTTACCCGCGTCGTTGGCAGCCCAGCCCGCGTACAGCTGGTACTCCGCGCGATTCGCGTCGAGTTCGACCGCGCGTTCGAGCAAGCGCAGAGCTTCGGCGAGGCGCGTACCTTCGAGCAGGAGCGCGCGGCCCAAGCAGTGGTTGCTTTCCGCCGAGTTCGGACGCTCGGAGAGCACCTTGCGCAAGAGCTCCTCGGCTTGCTTGGCGCGCCCTGCCGATACTTTGCCGCAGCCGACGCGCAGCATCAGATCGGGGTCTTTGGGCGCCTTGGCCAGCGCGCCCTCGTATTCTTTCAGCGCTTCTTCGGTACGCCCGGAAGTTTCGAACAAGAGCCCGCGTTCCAGCGCGAGGCCTGGGTAATCCTTATCGACCGCGCCCACCTCGTCGAACGCTTTGCCTGCTTCTTCGAATTTCCCATCGCGGCGCAGGGCGACGCCCAAGCGAAAGCGTGCCCCGAGATCTTCGGCGTCGAGCGAAAGCGCTTGCCGAAACTCGGTCGTGGCCTGCGGATAGCGCCCCTGCGAGAGCGCGACTTCGCCGAGCGCTTTGTGAATGCCGGGCACGTCGGGCAATTTCGCGCGCGCATCGGCGAGCGTTTTCTGTGCTTCGTCGTTCCGCCCCTGTTGGCTCTGCAGCAAGGCCAGCGCGATGTACACGTCCACCGTTTGTGGATCGTTGCTCGGGGTTTTGAGCACGCCGCGGTACACCGTCTCGGCGACGGCGCGGTTGCCCGCGGCCTCCAACGCGCGCCCGAACCAGTAGGCGACGGGCACGGAAGCCGGATAGGTGTCGCGCAATTTCTTCAGGTTGGCGCTCGCGTCATCGACTCGTTCGAGCGCCAGCTTGGACTTGGCGACCCCGATTTTGGCCGAAAGATCGTCGGGGTCGGCTTGGGTGCTGGCCTCGAAGCGGGCCTGCGCCTCGGAGAAGCGGCCGGCGCGATACAGCGCGTCCCCGAGGCCGTTCAGTGCGCGGGCCGCCTTGGGGTTGATCTTGAGCGCTTCACTGTACGCGGCCTCTGCCTGCGACATCCGCGAGCGAGCGAGGTGGATGTCGCCGAGCAGGGTTTGCGCGTTCACGAGCTCATCCGGGCTGGCGACCGTGGGATTCTTCGTGATCGAGCCGAGCAGGTTCAGCGCGTCCGCCTCACCGCTGCGAGCGGCGCTGCTGATGCGAGCCAGCAAGATGCGCGCGCCGACATGGTTTGGGTTCTGCGTGAGTGCGTCGCGCGCGGCGCTGCCGGCGGCGGCGGAGTCACCCGCGGCGTAACTGGCACGCGCCAGGCCAAACGCGCTGCGCGGACTCTTCTGGGCCTTCACGGCCTGTTGCCAGGCGGCCACCGCGGCTTTCGGATCGCCCGCGCGAAGCGCGATTTCGCCGTGTAAAAACGCCTGATCGGGATCGCCGGAAGCGGGCTTTGGCAAGCCGCCTTCGAGCTGCTTGGCACGCGCGATCTGACCTTCTGCGGCTGCGCGCGCGCAGCGAGCGAGCGCTACGTAGGTGGTCTCGGGATGGGCGGCGAGTTCATCGAGCAGCACCGCGCCGCGCGCGTGGATTGCCGGATCGGAACCGAAGCGGAGCTCTTCCGCAAATGCGGTGAACGCGGCGTACGCCGGCAATTGACGGACACGCTTGGCCGACGCGCGCGACGCTTCGACGGCCGAGATGGCTTGCTTGGCCTGCGGATAGGTATCGACGGCCATCGCGCTGCGCGCTTGGCTGACCGTACTTTCGATCAGCTGCGCGTACTCACCCGCCTTCAGCTGGTCGATCACCAGGTACGCACCGAAGGGACCAACCGAAGGCACCAGCGCGAGCGCAGCGCCCGCCACGAACACCACGAACAGCCCGCCGTACAGGCGCAAGTCGAGCTTGCGCTTGCGCTTGAGCATCTCCGGCGTGCCACGGCCAACCGGCATCGCGACGTGGGTCGGACCGGCCGCGCCGGCCGGACCTCGCGGCTGATCCTCTTGGGGGATCGCGCCGAACTCCATGTCTTCGTCGCGCCGCGCGGCGGGCGGACCCGCTTCGAGCGGAACCTCGGCTTCCCCGCCCTCGTCGCCGAGGTTCACTTCCCCGTAAGCAGTACCTCCGCCCGATTGGCGTACGATGGCTTCCGCCGTGGCGCGCGCATGCGGTGCACTCGCGACCGGCACGCGCGGAGCCACATCACCGAACAGATCGGCTTCTTCGCCATCCGCGCTGTACCCCGCGGCCGCGGCTGCGGGTGGCATGCTGGGCGCGCCACCCAGGGGCAGCTCGAGCTCGCCGAATTCAGCGCGAGAAGCGCGCACGTTCGGCGCGGGCACGGGATCCAAGCCGAAGTCGGGAGGTAAGCTCGGAGCGCGTTGGTCGACATCGAGATCGAGCGCGCCGTATTCGGGCGGCGTGGAGGGTAAACCGGGGCCACCCACCGCCGGCAAGCCGCTGGCGGACGGACTCGGCAAGCCCGAAGCTTGGTACACGGGCAAGCTCGCGCCAAGCGCGGGCAAACCCGCGTGACTGCGCTCCGGCAAGCCCACGCCGCTCAACGACGGCAAATTGCCGCCAACGAGTGGAAGCCCATCGTCGAGTTCGAAGCCGGCGCTGGACGCGCGTCCGCGCCCGAGCGAGGGCAGCTCCACCGAGCCACGTGCCGGCACGGCACCGCGACTCACTTCTGGCAAACCGGCAGTGACCGACGGCAGACCGACCTCACCGAAGCCAGTGCGCGCGGACGGCGCGACGGAGCGCGCAGGCGATGGCAGGCCCGCCGCTGCGCTCGCGGAACGCGGACTCACGGACGGCAAACCAACCCCCGACACGCTGCGCCCACCCACGGCCGGCAAGTCCAAGTCGAGCCCCGACGACGAAGGACGCCCTGGCGCGCCTCTCGTCGGGCCGGTCGAGGGCAAGTCCAAATCCAGATCGAACGACAACGGCGCCGAGACGCGTGCGGGAGGCGGCGAGGCCGCCATCGGCAAATCATCGAAAGCCGACGGCGCGGAGGGCAGATCGGCAAATGGCGCAGGCGCGGACGGCAAGTCGCTGAACGGCGCAGACGCAGAGGGCAGATCAGCGAACGAATCAGGCGTGGCGGGCAGATCCGCGAACGATCCGGGGGTGGCGGGCAGATCGGCAAACGACGCGGGAGGTGCGGACGGAACGCCCAACGGCGTGGGCGCAAGCGGCGCGGGCAGATCCGGATCGCTCACCACTGCTGCACGCGCCGGCGGCGGAGGAGGCGGCACGGGCGGACGCGCGGCTACCGCCGCGGGCAGGTCCGAGTCGTCGAAGAACGAGTCGGGATCGAGTGGCGCCACAGGCTTCACTTCCGCGCCGCGTCGTGGCGGCATTGGCGGCGGTTTGCCCGGCGCCAATGCCGCAGGCGCGGCGGGTGCAGGCGGCGCCGCGGCGGGCGCTAGAGGCGCCACGCCGAGCATGGTGCCTCGCAGATTCTGCGCTGGGCGCGGGGGTAGATTCGCGCTGCCTGCAGCGGCGGGTGCGACGCCGAGCATCGTGCCCTTGAGGTTCGCGGGCACCGCAGGCCGAGCCGGTGGAGACGCGGCACCCGGTGCGACGCCGAGCATCGTGCCTCGCAGATCGACCGGGGGGCGTGGCGCGGGCGCCGCCAACGCGGGAGGCGGCATTGATTCGCTATCGGCACCGAGGCCGAGTACGCCACCCGAGATCGGCCCCGTGCGCCGCCCGTCCGCGGGCGGATCGACTTTGAACGACGTGCCGCATTTCGGGCAGCGCATCTTCAGCCCACTTGCGGGGATGCGACGCTCGTCGACTTGATACGGGGCCTTGCAGCCCGGGCACTCGACTTTGAACATACCGGTGAACTCTTATCAGCGTTGCCCGAAAGTTACGAAAAGCTCACAGCCACCAAGCACAGAGTGAACGTCCGAACTCGGCGAACGCCTAAGTTGGGGCGACCGCCCAGCCGTTAAGTGTTAGCAGCAACCAGCGCCGTTTGTCCCGGCCCAACGCCCGCTTCAGATCCGGCCCCGTTCAGATTCTGCACCGCACGCGCCCATCCGTGGTAGGGCGCGGCTCAGCATGCAGCGCTCGACCGCCGCTCTTTTGGGCTTAGGCTTCCTGGCAGCCGTGACCGTGGGAATTTTGGTTTCGCATGACAGCCCCAAGGCTGCCTCGACGAAGGCAAAACCAGCGCCCAGCGCTTCTTCCTCGGCCAAGCCCGCCGCGGTTGCCAGCGCGAGCGCGAGCGCCAGCGCGGATGCGGGCCCGCCGGACGACGCGGGCTTCGCGCCTTTCACCGAGGGCTTCGAGACATTCGCCGACGGTGGCAAAGTACCGGAGCTGCCGAATTCCGCCCCGCAACAGCTCAGCTTCGGCGTGGTGCAGTTCACCTACCAAGGCGCACAGTTCGCCGGCAGCGATGCGCGCACGAAGGATGCCTCGCGCCAGAAGGCCGAGGCCACTTTGGAGCTGGCCAAGCACGATTTTGCAGCCGCCGTCGGTAAGGGCGATCGCGGTTCGACCGCGGATGCTGGACGGATCCCACGCGGCGTACTCGAGCCGCCGATCGAGTACGTTCTGTTCACGCTGGACAAACGCACCGTTTACCCGACCGTGATCGATACTCCGCGCGGGTTCTGGATCGTCCGCCGGAACGACTGAGTTCGGAGGTCGGCGAGGTGTGCACGCACGTACGCGCACACCACGGCACACGCAAACGTTCGAACTGCGGCGAGCCGACTGGGGTGTCGCACGATTGGGGAGCGGCGGATCGTCGCCGAATGGCGGCGGTCAGGGGGCCGGACAAATGCAAGCTAGGCAGCCCTGGGTAGGTCTTCTAATGTCGTGGCGATTTCGCCGGATTCCATGTCGATCACTAGCCGGTTGCAAAGTTCCCAGGTCCAGTCGACAGCGCAGGACCTGACGGTCGTTACGTCGGCGATCGCGCGCTTACGAGCCGAGCACAACGGGGCGAGCGACAGCAAGACTCGCGCGATTTTGTTGCATGAAATCGGCGTACTCGAGGAGCGTATCGGCGAAGAAACCGAGAGCGCGCGCGATCAACTCGGCGCCGTGAACGCGGAGCCAGAGTTTCGCGAACCGCTGGAGCGCTTGATCGCGATCGTCGAGCGTCGGCAACCGTTCAAGAAACTGGGCCGGCTCTTGGAGCGCCTGGTCAATGTCGCCGATCGCCCCGAAGAGCGCGTGCGCGCCTTGCTCGACCAAGCTTCTTACTTGGTCGACTACGAGGACGACGCCGCTGGCGCACGCGCGCTTCTGGATCAGGCTACCGAGGATGCCCCGGGCGATTCGAGCCTTTGGCTGGCATTGGAGCTAATCGCCGGAAAGCTCGGGGATTCCGAGCTGCGCGAACGCGCGCTGTCCACACGTGCCTCCCTCACCGAGAACCCGCACTGGAAGGCGCTGCTACTGCTGTCATTGGCGGAGTACCGGATCGCGGCCGACGATCACGAGGCCGCCGAGCGAGCGCTCGAGCAAGCAATTCAGCTGGGTAGCCCGGCCACCTTCGACTGCCTGACCACCCTGGTGGAGCTGACCCGAAAGACCGCCGAGCACGCCGTCGGTGTGCGCGCCCAGGTACGGGTGGCCGAAGCCATCGAATCGACGCTTCAGGACTCGGCGCGCGGCGATAGCCTCGGCGTGCCGGCCCACCTGCGGAGCTCCGCAGGCTGCGCCGATGCTTGGCTGTACGCGGCAGAGCTAGCCCGCGAAAGCGGGGTGACGGCACAGGCCGTCGAATACTTGGATCGCGCGCTAGCAGCCGCTCCCGGCGATGCTTTGCTGCTCAGAGCGCGCTTTCATCTCACCGATGCGCTGGGCGACACGGCGAGCGCGGCGCGCCTTGCCAGCGCCGAACTCGAGCGCGGAGCGAGCGGTACCCACGCCGCGTCTTTGTGGCTACGCGTCGCCGAAGCGCGCGCGAACGACGGCGACGGCGCGGGGGCACTAGCAGCGGTCAGCAAAGGGCTCGAGCAAGACCCGGCCAGCATCGCCGCGCGCGCGCTTTCGTTGGACTTGCTGGGCATGGGCGAAGATCCGCAGGCGTTCGCTTCAGCGTTGGAAGCCGCCGCCGAGCACTTGCCGACGGACCCCGCCAAGGCACGCTTCTACCTGCTCAGCGCAGACGTCTGGGCAAGGCAATGTCGCGACACTCAGGGCGCACGCGCCGCTCTGTCACAAGCCGGTATGTACGGTGCCTCGCCGGCCATCGTGGCGCGCGTCGCGCGCTTACTCTCGTCGATCGCAGAAGACGGCACCTGGTACGAAGAAGCGACGCGTCGCTTGATCGCCCAGGGCGCCCACGAATCCGAACACGCAGGACTCTGGTTCGAGCTAGCGCGGGCACGCGCGTTGCGCGGAGAACGTACCGGCACCGCTCAGGCCTTCGCCGGCTTGGCTGCCGCCCCCGGGGGCGCGTGGCTCGGCAATGCGCTCATTGCCTACGCACTCGATCTGCTGCCCGAGCGCGCGAACGCGAGCAGCGAACCAACCAGCGAGGCACTGCTCGCGCTCGCCAAGGCCGAGACTGATCCGGAGGCCGCGCGCGCGCTGCGCATGATCTTGGCATTGCGCGCGGTCGTTGCCGGTCAACCCGACGCCGCGCGGCAAGAGCTCGAACGCTTGCACGCGGAAGAACCAGCGGACGTGGTCGTCGCACGGGCGCTCAGCGCGCTCGACACGGCCCGCGGCGAACGCTCCGCCGCCGCTAGCGCGCTCACCACGAGCGCCAGCGCGCTACAAGATCCCGAGTTGGCAGCCGCCTTCGATCTCGAGGCGGGGATGCTCTTTTGGCAAGCGGGCGACCGCAAAGCTGCGATCGAGCGCTTTGCCGCGGCAAGCGGTCCGACTCGCGTGGGCAGCGCGCTGCTCGGCTGGGCGCTCGCCGCATCGGAATCGAACGACCTCGTCGCTCGACGCCGAGCCTTGGAAGCCACTGCTGATTCGGCGCCCGATCTAGCCGCCATGGATCGCTTCGCGCTCGAGGTTGCCCGGGGGGGTGACGTCGAAGCCGCCCGCGACGCGCTCTCGGCCGCCGTACAGCTCTCGGGCAGCGAGCTGCACGGAGCCGCGCTGCTGGCTCGCGCGCTGTGGAGTCCGAACGGGAGCGAAGAAGACGAGCGCAAAGACGCGCTCGAGGTGCTCGCCCAAAACACGGGCAGCGCGGCCCTAGCGCGCGCTGCGGTGTACAGTATCGAGCTGGCTCGCACGCCCAATGGCGCGGAGACCACACTGGCGGACGCCGCGCGCAATTGGGCCACCGTCGATTCGGGCCTCGCCCCGGCGTTGGAGTGGCTCGGCGCGACGACTCACAGCGGTGACGTGGAGGGCGAGATCGAAGCGCGCCAAGCGGTCGCGCAGCGCCTGTCCGCGCCACTCGGTGCGACCCTCGAGGCGTCGGCCGCGCTGGTCGCCTTGCTCTCTGGGCAAGACTTGCCCAAAGCGCTGAGCTCGGAATTGCCAGCGGCCAAGCTCGCCAACTTGGAGCTCGCCGCACCAGGCTCCGATCCGCGCCGCCGCGCGCACGCATTGCTCGATGTCGGCCTGAACCTCGGCGAAGAAAACGTGGGCGTGTTGACGGCCTTGGCCGGCTACAATCAACTCGCCTATGGCGACGCGAGCGGAGCGCTCGAATCGTTCCAAAAAGTCGTCGAGGCGCACCCCGAGGAGCTCTTGGGCTGGGAGGGTTTGCGTACCGCGGCCGATGCCGTAGGCGATCGCAGCATCCTGGCCGAGGCCTGCGCGGCGTTGGGCGATGCCGTGAGCGATGCCAGCGAAGGCAGTGAGTTCTGGGAGAATGCCGCGTTGATCCTGCTCGACGAATTCAAAGACACGACCCGCGGCGAGTTCGCGCTGTCGCGCGCCGTCGAACGCGACGTGAGCCGCTTCAGCGCTTTCGATCGCTTGTTTCGCATGGTGCGGGAGCGCAAAGACGGCCCCCGCTTGCTGGAACTCGTGGCACGACGACTCGAAGTGGCCGAGGATCCGGCCGAGATCGCCAAGCTATTCTGGGAGCGAGCACGCGTCCTACGCGCCGCAGGTGATCGTGAGGGCGCGCTCAGCGCGCTAGAAAATGTGCGTTTGCTCGAGCCCGAGCACGTCGGAGCGCTGGCCCTGTCGGGCGAGGTGTACATCACGCTCGGTCGCTTCGCGGAGGCCGCGGAGAACCTGGCTCGCCTGGGCGCCTTGGACGAAGCGCCGGCACAGCAACGGTTGATGAGCGGCATCGCGGCCGTCGATTTGTACGAAAACAAGCTCGACGACCCATACGCCGCGCTGGATGTGCTGAGCAATCTGCACAAATCCGGCCTGGGCACGCTGCCGGTGCGAGAGCGCTTGGCGCGCGCAGCAGCCCGCGCCGAAGCTTGGGATCAGGCGACCGAAGCACTCGAGCTACTGATGACCGAGCGCGACAGCTCCGCGGGCCGCGCCGAGGCCGCGCGGCTGGCAATGGTGATCCATCGCGATCGGTTGAACGACATCGCGGGCGCCGAGGTCGCCACGGCGCAACTCTTGCGCGAAGTACCGGATGACGCAGAGGCGCTCGACTTGGTGCTGGGCGAAGCCTTCTCGCGCCAGGCTTCGACTCCGTTGCTCGAACGAGGGCTAACGCGCTTGACCGAAGTATTGGCTCACAACCCGCTCGACACCGCGCGCGTCGAGCGTGCCGCGCGGATCGCCGCCTACTTGGGCAAGGCCCCCCTCCGCCAAGCCGCGCTCGGCGCGCTGATCGCGCTCGGTGTGACCTCCGACGCGGTCGAACAAGAGCTCTCGCGGATCGATCAGCGCGTGGCCAACGTGCCGCGTATTGCCATCGATGACAGCGCGCTGCCAAACCTCGCCGATCCCGAAGATCGCGGACCGATTGCCGAGCTGATGCAGGTCCTCGCGACCACGATTTGCGAAGAGCTCGGGCCGAGCTTGGCCGCTTACGGCGTCAGCAAGAAGGAGCGCGTCGATGCTCGGCTCGGCTTGCCCGTTCGAAATGAGATTGCCGCTTGGGCGGGCGCACTCGGGGTCGGTGAATTCGAGTTGTACGTGGGCGGGCGCGACGCCGACGCGGTAGTCGCGATCGCCACCGAGACCCCGGCCATCGTGCTCGGCTCCGGAGTATCTGCGCCACTCTCTCCACGTCACCGCCAAGCGGTGGCGCGTGAGTTGTTCGCTCTACGCCGTGGCACGACCGTGCTCAGACACCGCGAATCGACTGAAATAGGCGCGTTGGTGGTGGCCGCGTGTCGCGTCGGCGAGGTGACGCTTCCCGCACCGGCGTACGCCATGCTGCCGGAGTTTACTCGCTCGCTAGCCAAGGCTCCGCGGCGCGTCAAAAAGCTTTTGCCCGATCTCGCACGAGCGATCGAACGCTCCGGGCAGGACCCGATCGCCTGGGCCCGGGCCGCGGTCTCGAGCCTCGATCGCATGGCGACGATTGCCGCCGGTGACGTGTCTTGGGTTCTGGCCGCGGGCGGACGCGAACGCGGCGCGCTCGGTCTTTCCGACGAAGCCGCCGCGCGCGCGCGACGACTTCTGGCCTTCGTACTCTCCCCCGGTTACCTCGAACTCCGGGAAAAACTCGGGATGGGCGTCAAATGAGCGGCCCCAACGACCCAAAGCCGCCGGGCAGCACCGGCAAAGACAAAGAGCTCGATTTCGAAGCCGACGCGCTCTTGGATTCGCTGCTTTTCGACGAGATCCCAGCGCCGACGCCGGAACCGACGCCCCTCAAGCTACACCAGCCGCAGAAGCGTGAGTTCTCCGAGGACGACGTGACCGTCGTTGGCCGAACCGAAGACCTGTTCGCGAAGTTCGCCCGCGAGGAAGACGACGGCACGAGCGGGCTCGAGGATCTGGCGGGCTCCGACATCGACGAGTTGCTGTCGAGCGTGCCTGCGGCCCCACCGGCAGCGGAAACCAATTCGCCGCCCGCGCCATCCGTCCCGCGCCTGCCGGATGTGCCGCCGGCGCCGCGCCTTCCGAGCGCGGTGCCTCGGCCAGCCTCGCGCACTCCGGCGTCGCTCGTTCCACGCCCCGGTCCGACTTCGACCGCCAAGCCGCCCGCCGTCAATCCGGCTGGCCCCCCCGCGCGTCAGCCGTTCCCGCCCGCGTTCAGCCCCCTGGCCCCGCCCGCCGCAGCTGGCGCACGAAAGTCGCTGACCACGGCCGTGCCCCGTTTGGGCGCCCCGCGTGACGAGGAGGAGGAGCGCACGCGGATCTTCACGCATCAGGAGGCCCTCGCCGAGGTCGCATCCGCCGCGGAGGTTCCGGAGCCGCCAGCGGTTTCGGCCGATCCGCGCAGCAGCATGCCGACGCTGCACCAGGTCGAAGATCAGAACAGCATGCCCACGATCTCGGCGCCTCAGCCGTCGGCACCGCTGGACATGCCGTCGATCCCGGGCCCACAGAATCTGCCGACGACCGTGGGTCGCGACACCGGTCGCGATACGGAGTTCGAACTGTTCGCGGAGTCGCCGCTGCCGCTCACCGCGGAAGCGATCGAGCAACTGGAAGAAGTCAGGCTGAGCGATTCAGCCGAGCTCCGTCAACTGAGCGATTTCGACGAGCTGCGGCCCGCGAGCGAACCGCCGTTCACTTCGGTTCGTCCGAGCGTGCTCCCGGAGCGACAGTCGCTCACACCTTCGATCTGGCCCGATGAGCGCCCTGCGCAGGATCACCTGGAGGGGCAACGCGAGGACTGGATCACGCGTGCCGAATGGCTCGAGAACGAAGCGCGCGCCACCAGCGACGCGCAGGCGAAAGCGCGCACGTTGACCGTCGCCAGCGAGATTTGGGCGCTGGTCGGCGATCTCCCGCGCGCACGTGAAGTCGCCGCCGAAGCCAGCGCAATTCCCCGCGCGCACGCCATGGCGGCGCGCCAAATGCGGGCTCTGGCTGCAGCCGATGGCGACTACAAAGCCGTGGCCCCGGCGCTGGAGATGGAAATCCGCAGCGCGGCGACGGTCGACGCCCGCGTGCACGCTGCCTATCTGAGCGCCGAAGTACACCGCCTCGCGCTGCACGACGACGCCACCGCCAAGAAGAAGCTGGACTTGGCCGTTCGCGCGCAGCAAGACGATCCGCGCGCGCACATCGCCAAGCTCGCCGACTTGCTCGGCAAGAGCAACGCCCCCGCCCGCATCCGTTTGCCCGAGTCCGAGGCGCTGAGCGAACTTTCGCGCGCTACTGAGGAGCTTCTGCGCCTGCGCGGGGCGCCCCCGCCCGCGGGCAGCTCGAGTCCGCCGAGCGGGCCGCGCGCCGCATTCGAGGACGCACGCCGCGCCTTGTCCGCCGGCGAACGCGAAAAGGCCGCCGACGCCCTCGAGCGTCTGGCCCGAGTCGGTGGTCTCGGCCAGGCTTGCGCTTGGCTATCGGCGAGCTTGCTCGGAGCCGATCCGAAGACTCGTGCGCGCGCCATCACTGGCTTGCGCGAACTGGCCGCGCAACGAGGCAGCCGGCTCGCACGACGGACATTGGTGACCCGCTCTTTGGAGCACGGCGACAGCGAAGGCGTGCGCGAAGCAGTCATCGGCGCCCAAGGCGAAGAAACGTTCAGCGCACCGGACCGCATCGCACTGGCGGCGCTGAATGGGATCTCGCCCGAGAGCCTCGAGGCCACGGTCCGAGAGCTCGCGCACGATTCGGAACTTCGGCCACTGGCCGCCGCTTTCGTGGCCGCCACGAACTCGGCCATCGACGTGCGCGTAGGCAGCGAAGGTTCGCGCGCCGAGCAGCGCTTGGGCCAAGCCCTCGGCTCGCCGCCCGCAGACGCCAAGGGACTCGCTTTCCTGCGCGAGCACGCCGACGCCTTCGAGCGCACGCACGCGATGAGCCCGCTTTCGCGGCTATTGACGCTGGAGTTCGCCAAGGTCGATCGCCAAAAGGGTCTGGTCGCGATCGCGCTCGGCGATTGGCCGCACGAAGCGGACGACGCAGACCGAGAGCGCGACCATCGCATGGCGGCCGCCTTGGTGCACGAATTGGCGGGCGAGCACAGCTCGGCAACCGTGATGTATCGGCGCGCACTGGAGCTCGATGCCACGAACGAGGCGGCACTGCGAGCCCTGAGCCACGCGGCCCCGGGCGAGGCGAGCGAGCTATTGGTCGCGCTCGCCGATCAGCTCGGGTCGTCGCCGCGTTCAGCGCTTTCTCTGCTCGAGGCGGCGCTGCGTCGCGGAGACGAAGGGGGCGATCGCCATCAGGCCCTACTCGATCGCGCGCGCATCGCTGCCCCGGAGATCTCGCTCGGTCACCGTTTGGCCGAACTCGCGGCACGCCGCAACGGCGACAGCGCCGCGCTGCTGAGCGCCCTGCGCGCGCGTCGCGAAGCCGCCGATGATCCGATCGAGCGGGCGCTGGACTCGATCCGAGAAGCGCTGCTCGTCGCCGAGAGCGATCTGCCGCTCGCGGAGCAACTGCTCGAGGAAGCGCTGCTCGCGCGCCCAACGGATCTAGCGCTCCGCGAGCTCGCCGAGCGGATGGTACCGAGCGACGAACAAGAGCGCGCCGCGTGGCGCGAGGCCTTGGCCGCAACCAGCGAGGGTAAGACCCGCGGCCGGCTGTTGGCCGAAGCCGCGCTCGAACGCGGACGCGCGGGCGACTTCGAGGCTGCCGCGCGCAACGCCTTCCTGGCCGTCGAGAGCGACGGGACCGACCTCTGGCGCGTGACGGCCGAGCGTTATGCGGCATCTGGACCGAGCGCGGCGCGGATCTCGGACGCGCTCCTGCAACGCGCGCGTGCCGCGTCCGATGCTGGCGAGCAGCGTCAGCTGTACGAGCACCTGAGCCAGATCGATCGCACCCGCGGTGACAGCTCGAGCGCGCTGCTTTGGCAAACGGCGATCCTCGAACAATCACCGGAGTACCTCCCTGCCTTGCGCCGTTTGGAGCACGCTTACATCAGCGGCGATCGGCTGGAAGAATTGGAATCGATCGCAGCCAGCCTGGCGCGCGCGTTGGACGTGAACGAATCCAACGCTCACGCGCGGCTAGCGGCGCGCTTGCGGATTCGACGCGGCGCCTGGACCGAGGCTCGCGAAATGGCGGAAATCTCCGTCGCGCGCGCGCCCAATGAACTGTGGGCACTACGCACCCTGAGCGCGCAGGCCCGCGCGGTGGAAGACAACGAGCTCGGCTTGACCGTCGACGAGCGACTCTTTCTGCTGGCCGAGCGCCCGCTCGACAAAGCCACACTGGCGCTGCGCGCGGCCGAAGCCGCCGCGCGCTTGGAACGCCCTGCGGACACGAAGCGTCTGCTCTCGGCGTCGCTGGAGCAGATGCCGGATCATTTGCTCGCCCTGACGACGCTCTCGGAGGTACTCGAGAGCGGGGGTGAGTACGCCGCGGCAGCGCAGGCTCAGGAGACCATGGCCGAGGCTAGCCACGTCGAAGCGCATCAAGTGAGCGCTTGGCACCAAGCCGCCGTGCTCTGGCTCGACAAGGCAAAGAACGTCGAGCGTGGTCGAGCGGCGCTGGAGCGCGCCGTGGCGCTCGACGTCACGCACGAGGACGCCGTAGTTCGCTTGCAGTCCCTCTACGTTGCGACCAACGATCGTCAAAAGCTGGCGGAGCTGCTCGAGCGTCGCTTGCAACGCACGACCGATCCCGAGGAACGCATCGCGATCGAGGTCACCCGTGGCCGCGCGCTGGCCGAAGTCGGCGAAAAGGACGCCGCAAAAGCGGCCCTGGCCGCCGCACTCGACGCCAACCCCGATCACGCCGAGGCACTCGAAGCGTTCGCGGAGCTGTGCTTGGGCGAGGGCGATTGGGCTTCGGGCGAGCAAGCGCTGATTCGGCTCGCAAGGCACACCATCGAACTGCCTCGCCAGGCTCAAATCTATCGTCGATTGGGTGAGCTGTACGACACGGCGCTGCCCAACCCCGAGCGCGCCGAGTTGGCCTACAAGGAAGTCCTCAAGCGGGCGCCAGACGACGCGGAGACGGTAGCGCGGCTGGTTCAGGTCTACGGCCGACTGGGCGACAAGACGACCGCGCTCTCGCTGCAGGCCGATCTACTCTCACGCGCCAAAAATCCCGAAGAGAAGCGTGACCGCACGCTCGCCCTCGCGCTCGTCGAGGAGCAACTCGGCGGCGACCGCAAGCGCGCAGAAGCGACCTTCGACAAGGCGCGCAAAGAGTGGCCGCACGACAGCACGGTGCTCCGCGCGGTGGCCGAGTTTCAACAGCGCCACGGCGAGACGCGCGCGATGCAAGTGCTGCTCGATCGCGCAGCCACCGATGCCCGACGAGCGCTCGCCACCGGCCGCTTCGAGCCGGGCTTCTTCGAGGTCCTGGCGACCGTCGCCGAGCTCAAATCCGCAGGCGATTCAGCGCTGGTAGCGCGCGCCACCTTGGCCGCACTGCACGGTGAAGAAGTGCCAGTGCCCGCCGCAGGTCCGATCGCCGGCGATCCGCGGCTGGATGAGCTACTCGCACCCGAGCTGGTGAGTCCACCGCTGCGCGCTCTCCTGCAAAAAACTGGAGATATCCTCGACGCGGCCTACACGGTGGACCTGCGTGCGATGCGGGCTCAGCCGTTGCCGGCGACGTCCGCCGCCTTCACCAGCTACGTCCAGCAAGTCGCCAGCTCGTTCGGTATCCGCGGGCTAGAGGTCTTTGCCTCACCCACCCTCGGTGCCGTGTGCATCCCCGTCAACTCGGGCACGCCACAGCTAGTGTTTGGGCAAGCTTTGTTGGATAGCGAAGACGACGCCGCGCGCTACTTCTTGATGATCCGCTGCCTGAAGATCTTGCAAGGAAAGGCGGCCACGCTGTCGCGCACGGCGCCCATCGATCTGTGGCCGGTACTCGCGGCCTACCTGAGCCTTTTTGCGCCGAACTGGATCCCACAAGGCGTCGAGACCAAAAAGCTCGGCGAAGCGCAGCGCCGCATTCAAAGCATGATGCCGCCCAAGCTCGACGATGACGTACCGGTGCTGGCGCTGGAAGTGATCGGCGCGATCGGCAACCGCGCGAGCCTGCTGGGTACCGCGCTCCATCAATGGGGCAACCGCACCGCGCTGCTCTCTGCGGGCTCGCTCGTGGCCTCGCTGCGCGGCGTATCGTTCGCCGTGGGCCAACCCGGCGGCCCGCCGAAAGAAGGCGCCGATCGCGTCAAGTGGATCGTGCGCAATCCGGAGGCCCGCGATCTGGCCACGTTCTGCGTCGGCGAACAGTACGCCGAAGCGCGCGCGCGCCTCGGCCTCAATCGCTGAACCGAACGCTCGAGCCCGAGCTCAGGTCTTCTTCGGGCGCGGTAGGTTCAGCCGCTCGACGCGATTGATTAACGTCCGACGCGATACGCCCAGCACCTTGGCGGCACGCGTCTGATTGCCACCGCACTGCTCGAGGGCGCGCAGCACGCGCTGACGCTCCTCTTCCGAATCGATCGGTGGCAGGCCGGGATCGCTCCGCGGGCCGCTACTCGGCGGCTCGGCTAGCGGGCGATCATCGGGAAACTTGGGCACGCGCAGTGGAGCGAACACTTGCGTTCGGTCTTGTTCCTCCGGCGCGAACTCGCCCCCGCTGTCGAGCTCATCGAGTGGTTGTTGGGGGATTTGGGCGGCCGTGATCTTGCCGTTTTCACACAAGAACGGCGCCCGCTCCATGATGTTCTTGAGCTCGCGCACGTTGCCCGGCCAGGAATAGGCGTGCAACGCGGCGAGGGCGCTTTCCGTCAGCTCGGGCATGGGCAACCCCGAGCGATCACAGAATCGATACAGGAATAAGCGCGCCAACGGCTCGATCTCGAGCGGGCGTCGGCGCAAGGGCGGGATACTGAACTCGACCCCGGCAATGCGATAGTAGAGATCGTTGCGAAAGCGCCCTGCTTGAACCTCGACCCGCAGATCGCGATTGGTCGCCCAGACGAAGCGCACGTCGATGGGACGAGGCTTGGTCGCGCCAACACGCAACACCGAGCGCTCTTCCAGCACTCTCAACAGCTTCGCTTGGATCGACAAGGGCATCTCGCCGATCTCGTCCAAAAAGACCGTGCCCCCGTCGGTCGATTCGAGCAGGCCGGCTTTGGTTTGGTTGGCGCCCGTGAAGGCCCCGCGTTCGTGCCCGAACAGCTGAGACTCCAGCAGAGACTCGGAAAGAGCCGCGCAATTCAGGCGCAAAAACGGCCGGCCGCGGCGCGTCGAGCGCTGGTGGATGGTCTCCGCGAACACCTCCTTGCCGGCCCCCGTCTCGCCGGTAATCAGCACCGAGATGCCACTTTGGGCTGCGCGCAGGGCAATTTCGTAGGCGCGCTTCATCTCCGGATCGAGCAACACCGCGGGGCCCTCGCCGGGCGGATGATTCGAGAGCGAGCGGACGTTCCGGGTGCTCGCTGGACGGCGCGATTGCACCATGATCAGGGCCGAGCCGGCGCGCACGAAGTCACCGGGTTCGAGCACCCGCCGCTCGCCGCCGCGTAAGCGCGCCTCCGCCTCGTTCCGTCGCGTAGGCGCTTCCAAGCTGTCCTCCGGATCGACGCGAAACAGCAACGTGCCGTTGGCGCTGCCCAAATCCTCGACCTCGATGCCGACACCGACGTGGATCACGAGATGAAAGCGAGAGACTGATTGATCGTCGATGCGGATGTCGTTATCGATGCCGCGCCCCAAACGCACCATGCCGCTCTCGGGCAGCGGATGAATGGTGCACGTCTGGCGCACGTAAACGAGCGCCTCGAGCGCCCCTTGGCGGGGCGTCGGGCCGGGTCGATGAGTAAAGCTCGCGTCATTCATGCACTTGCGCTGAGCCTAACCGAGAGACGCATTTCTGCGTGTGAAACGGCACGAGATCAGCAAAAGTTGCTGGTAGATGCACGCACACTCGCGGCACACACTTCGCACAGTCGCACGGTTGCCCACCTTCACACACTCCCAGGTCTGGGGTAGTCGCGTACACGTACTTTCTCGAGTGCGTGGAAGATGCGAGAGTCAGCGATAACCTTCGGCTATACTCATTCGTCAGAGCGCACACTTGACCGAGACATCGTTGAGACCCGGCAACAAGCTGGGAAGGTTCCAGTTACTCGTCCCGATCGGATCGGGCGGCATGGGGCGCGTGTGGGTCGCGCGCGAAGAAAACACCGGACGCCTATTCGCGCTGAAGACCACGCTGGGCAGCGAGAAAGCGGAGGGCGAATACTGGAACGTGCTGCTCGACGAAGCGCGGCTCGCGGCACAAGTGCAACACCGCGGCGTGTGCACCATTCACGCATTCGAGATCGACGAGCAGCTCGGCATCCCGTACTTGGTGATGGATTTTTCCGACGGTGGCTCGCTGTACGAGCTACTCGAAGCTTGCGCGGGGCACCGTCTCGATTTCGTGTTGGCAGTGAGCATCGCCGCGCAGCTGTGCGACGCGCTGCAAGTCGCTCACGACTTGTGCGACGAGCATGGCGCATTGCTGGGCGTGGTTCATCGCGACGTTTCGCCTCAAAACATCTTGATCTCTGCCAGCGGCCACGTGCAGCTGACGGATTTCGGTGTGGCCAAGGCGCGCGGCAGGTTGCACGCACCCACCGCCACCGGTGAGATCAAGGGCAAGCTTTCGTACATGGCTCCCGAGCAGGTCACGCAACGGGACGTGGACCGCCGAGCCGATGTCTTCGCCCTCGGTTGCGTGCTGTACGAGGCGACCGTCGGCGAGCGACCGTTTCACGGCAACGACGCGGTAGCCACGCTCTATCAGCTGCTCGAGCAGCCGTTGGTTCTGCCGAGCGCGCGCCTCGCGGGCTACCCGACCGATCTGGAAGAAATCGTTCGTAAGGCGTTGGAGCGCGATCCCAACCAGCGTTACCAAAGCGCGGAAGAGCTCGGCAGCGCGCTCTCGCGTTGGATCGCCAAGCAAGGTCGCCTGGTCACGGAGCGCGACATCGCCGTGGTCGTCAACGAGTGCCTGGGCAAGGCGATCGTCGAGCGCGCGCAACGCATCGCATCGGCCGAGAACGAACTGGACGCCCCTGCCCCTCCCCCGCCGGCCCCCACCGAGCAAACCCTGGGCGGCTCGAGCGCAACGACGACGCAGGACCGGTCCAGCGAACGTGCTCGAAAATCGAGGCTCATTTGGTCGGCAGCGGCGGCCGCGGGTGCCGCGTTGCTCATGCTGGGTTGGCTCACGCTCAGCGGGTCGCATCGTGATGTTCCCGCTGTCGTTGCCAGCGCCCCCATCCCGAGCCCGACTCCCCCGAGCCCGGCCCCCCTCGCGCCGGCTGCCGCGACGAGCGCGGCACCCATCGTCATCACGTTGCGCGCGACTCCCGCGCGCGCCGCGCTGTATCTGGATGACGGCCCCGCGCTATCGAACCCGTACCAACTGACGGTGCCGCCAGACTCGAACATCCACCAGCTGCGCGCTAGCGCGCAGGGCTTCAGCGATCGCACTGAAGAGCTGCGCTTCGATGGCAGTAAAGAGGTACGCCTCACGCTCTCTGCGCTCGCGCCGGGCGCGCGGCTTCCCGTGGTGAAGCCGAGGGCGAGTGCGGAAGTTGCCCACACTGGTACTCCGACATCGGCGACGGGCGATCTCCCGAGAGTCACCACCAAGCGTCCTCGCACCCTCGATGCGGATAACCCGTTCGGGCCCCAGTGATTGCCAGCGAGACGGGCGAGGCGAGCGCAATGACCGAATTCAAACTCCCCCCCTCGACCCGCGAAGGAATCCGTGGCGGGCGTATGAAAATATTGGTACTATCGTAATTTCCCATGGATCGCAGGGGCGTTAGAACCGAGCAAGCTGTTGCGGGAGGCCCCGCGGGGCAGACCAACGCGGATGACTCGGCGCGGGTTCAAGCAGGACAGCTGATTGGCCGTTACCGGCTGCTGTTCCCTATCGCCGCTGGTGGCATGGCCGAGGTGTGGGCGGCGAAGCCCGAAGGTACCGGCATCTCGCGGGCAGTTGCACTCAAGCTGGTTCGGCCTGAGTTCGCGATCGAAGCCGAGTACGCGCGCATGTTCATCGACGAGGCCGTGATTGCCTCGACCATCCGCCACCCGAACATCTGCGAGACTTACGAGCTCGGTCGCGACGAGAACCTGCTGTTCATGGTGATGGAGTGGGTCGCCGGTGACACGCTGAGCGGCTTGATGCGCGGCAGCGCGCTGACCCCGCTGCCGCTCGAAGTCGCAGTGCGCATCTGCGCGGAGGCATGTGCCGGGCTCCACGCCGCGCACGAGGCCAAGGACGGCGAGGGCAACAACCTCGGCGTCGTACACCGCGACATTTCGCCGCCGAACATCCTGGTGTCCGTGAATGGTCACGTCAAAGTCAGTGACTTCGGCATCGCCAAGGCGGCAAACCAACTCCACGCGCGCACCCGTACCGGCGAAATCAAGGGCAAGCTCGCCTACATTCCACCGGAGCAAGTGTTGGGGCACGGCATCGATCGCCGGGTCGATGTGTACGCCATGGGCTGCGTGCTGTACGTCACGACGCTCGGGCGGCGGCCATTCGGCAGCGGCGGTGAGGCGCTCGGCAAGATCGTGCGCGGCTCGTACCGTAAGCCACGCGAGCTCGAGCCGGACTATCCGGAGGAGCTGGAGCGGATTGTGATGCGTGCGTTGGCGAGCGATCGCGAGCAGCGCTATCAGACCGCCGAAGAAATGCGCTTCGAGCTGGAGCAGTGGCTGCTCACACGCCCGGCGCTGACCCAGCACGCCGACGTCGCGCGCTTGGTGCGTGAGCGCATCAGTGACGATCGACGCAAGATGATCGACGCGCTGACGAACGTGAGCCGCGCCATTCCAGAAGCGTTGACCAATCGCTTCATCTCGCCCGCCGACAAGACCGCGACGCCCACCGCAACCAGCGGCATCGTGATGCAACCGGCCGCGCTCGCCCGCCTGCAAAGGCAGGCCTCGGCGCCGACGCCCACCCCGCCCAAGCGGCCCGCCGAAGACGAGGAAACGCTGCTGGGCGAGGCCGCGCGCGCGGCGCTCACGCCGCCCACGGCCACCGAGGTTTCGAAGACGATCGTGGACCGAAAGCCGACCATCCCTTTGCCTTGGCTCGTGGCGCTGGCGGCGGTGGCGATCGCGCTAGTGACGTTCGTGCTCAGCCGGCGTTAGCCGCGCGCGTAGAACACGACTGCGCGCGGAACACGCCGCTGCTCAGTGCGGCTTGACCGAGACGACGTTCAACTGGATGAACTGGCCGTAGTTCATGGAGCCGGCAATGCCATCGAACGTGTATTTTTCGTAGTTGTCGATCAGACGCTCGTTGCTGTCCGTGCCGTCCAACGTGACCTTGGTGTTGGCCGCCATCTGGATCGTGACCTGGTAGTCGATTTTGAAGATGTAGTGACCGACCTTTTGATAGTCGTTCAGGAAGTATTCTTGCTTGGGGCTGGCCACCGTGATGCGCCACTGCGAGTAGTCGGGCTTGTTGACAGTGCCGCCGATCGTGAACGGCACTTTGCGAAAAGGCATGTTCTGATACTGGAACGTCGTGGTATCCGGGCGCGTGCCGCCGTCGATCTGCATCGACTCGACGATGCCGCGAACCCGCAGCGTGACGTCGTAGGTGGTCCCTGAAGTGCCGCCGATGGTCACCTCTTTCGCGGACTTGAAACCGCCTGCGGTGAGCACGACGTGAGGGCACACCGCGCCCGTGGATGTGTCGGCCGTTCCGGCACACGGGTCGTCGATGCGAAGGCCGTCCAATGCCTGCGCCACCTCCGTTGAACTGCTGCCGCCACCGTCACCGCCGGTTCCGCTGCTTCCGCTTTGCCCAGCCGAACCGCCCGTTGCTGTCGCACCGGCCGTGGCGGGGCCGCTACCAGAGCTGCCGCCGCCTGAGCCGCTCGCGGAGGATCCGCCCGCGAAGTTCGCGCCAGCGGCGCCCGCTCCGCCGTTGCTCGGCCCGCCAGCGCCAGCACCGCCCACAGAGCCGGTGCCGCCCTGAGGCGCAGCACCTGCTTGCGCAACGCCGCCCGCCTGCGCGGCCCCACTCGTGCCCACACTCCCTGCGCGACCTCCGTCTCCGGATGGGTCAGATGCACCGCAGGCTAGCAAGGCAACGGCAGCCAATGCACAGGCAGGCACGAGCGCGATCTGGGAAAGCTTTTTCAATCTAGGACTCCGGAGTGCATTGCTTCAACTGGAACCAAAGCGAACGTTGAGGATCAACCCTGCATGGTCCAGCTGGCGACGCGCTGAAGCAGTGCCGGCAGCCCTCGCTCCGTGATCAACAATCGAAGTCCGCGCTGCTCTCGCGCGGCCGCGCGCCGCGAGTCCAACCACACTGCGCATTGACAGTGACGGCGGCTTTTATTCGCTGCAGGCCGTTGTGCATCATTTAGTTGAGTAACTTTCAGCGCCATGGGGCGCTGCTTCGTTACCGAGTACGCGGTCTCGATACGAAAGACACCCGCATCTCGTCCTGCACCGACTTCCAGAGGAGCCCTGATGATTCATCGTCTGAAATCGCCCTTGCAACCCGCGCTGCTGGCAGGGTTGGGGATCGTGGCGCTGGCCGTCGGCTGCAGCGCAAGCGACGCGGCCGTGAATGGCACGACGCCTTCCAATCCGGGCACGGGCGGGGCGAACGCCGTGGGTGGTGGGGCAGCGGCTGCCGCTGCCGGCGTTGCGTCGGGCAACGGCGGCTCCCAGACCTGCCAAGGCAGCGAGGTTTCAGATAACAAACGGGTGGTTCGGCTCAGCTTCAACCAAATCTCACGCACGATCCACGCTCTGCTTGGCGACAGCTTCGGCGCGAAGGTCGATGCAAACTACGAAATTGGGTCAGAGTCTCCCACGGCGCGCACCTTCCCGCCGCTGTCGAGTCCCCAAGAGGGCAGCACGATCACCACTGGGATCTGGCAGAAGGTCGATCTAATCGCCTCTGCCGCAGGCAGTGAGGCGCTGGCCAACCTCAGTCAGGTGACTGGCTGCGGAGCCACGCCGACCGATGCCTGTGCTCAAACATTCGTGCGCAGCTTTGCCGAGAAAGCCTACCGGCGCCCGCTCAGCGATGCGGAGTCGGCGTCTATCGTGCAGGTCTACAGCGAAGTGAAGGGGATCTACGGCACCATTCCGGAGGCCGTGCAACACAGCGTCTACGCGATCATGCAGTCGCCGCAGCTACTGTACCGGACGGAAATCGGCACAGCCAAGGATCAAGCGGGGCCGCTCACGGCATCTGAACTAGCAAGCTCTCTCTCCTACTTCTTGACGGACGGTCCGCCAGACGCGGATCTGCTTGCCGCAGCGGCGGAGAACAAACTGACCGAATCAGCAGACATCGGCGCGCAGGTCGACCGCATTCTGGCGATGCCAGCCGCGCGGAAGAACTTGGAGGGCGCGTTGTTCTCCTATTTCCAAGTCGACAACCTGGCCACCGTGAAGATCGACGACCCTACGTTCACGTCAGGCACGCAAGCCAAGCCATACACCGGCGTGCGTGAGTCCGCTTATCACGAGGTCGAGCTGTTCTTGAGTAACACGCTGTGGAGCGGGCCGCTGACCGCTTTGCTCAGCTCCAAGAAGTCGTGGATCAACTCGACACTAGCCGCGGTGTACGGCATCACGCTTTCAGGGCAGACCGATGAGAGCCAATTCGTCGAGACCGCGTTGCCTGAGAATCGCGGCGGGATCTTGACCCAGGTCGGTTTCTTGGCCTCGAACTCGCGCCCCGACGTGCCCTCGGTCGTGGCCCGCGGCCTCGTAGTCAACAAGTCCATGCTGTGCCAAACCAACCCGCCCTTTCCTACCGATCCAGAGCTGGTCGCGAAAATCGAAGAGGCTAGCAACGCGCTGGCCACGGCGTCGGAGCGAGAGCGCTCCGCGTACCGCGTCAAAACGGCACCGTGCCTTAGCTGCCACCGCATCTTCGATGCCTATGGCCTCGCGCTCGACGCCTACGACACGATTGGACGCTATCGTACGATGGATCCACAGGGCCGCCCGATCGACGCATCCGTGACGCTGCCAGCGTTGTTCAATGAAGAAGTCGCGACGAGCGCCGTGGCTATGCAAGACAAGATCGCTCAAAACCCAGGCTTCACCTCTTGCTTCAGCAAGAACATGTTGAACTGGGCGCTCGCGGAGGGCTCGCAGCTGACCCCAACCAGCTGCGCGACTCAGACCATCGTCGATCGCTTCAACACGGGTGACAAGACCCTCAGTTCCTTGTTGCGAACGGTCGCCGTCTCCAAAGCATTCACGAACCGCAACGCCGGAGGCACCCTATGAAATCGTACCGTTTTGCGCGCCGCTCCTTCCTCGCTGGCATCGGCAGCGCATTCGCGCTGGAGATTTTGCTGCGCGATATGGAAGCGGCCGCTCAGGGCGCAACCTCACCCGCGCGCATGCTCCTCACCCACTTTCCGGTGGGCACCTACCGCCAGAGCTACCTACCGAAGGGCAGCCAAACCGACTTCACCTTGTCGCCGATTCTGCAGCCGTTCGCGACCCTGAAGGACGATATGATCGCGCTCTACGGGTTCCAAGACAAGCTGACCTGCCCCGGCGGTGGCGGGCACGAAGCAGGCACGCCCTTCACGACCACCGGCGCCAACTCGCCCGGGACACGCGCCAACGGCGGTGAGGGCGACGACGGCGTGGCTGGCGGTCCATCATTCGATCAAATCTTCTTGAAGCACGTGCCTGGCCTCAAGCAAAGCGGCGCTGGTTACATCAACACCCTGTGTGACGCCCGCGTTGATTCGCTCGAGACATCGACGCAGTGCCTCTCTTACGGCGAAGGCATTCCGGGCGGCGCGACCTATCAGAGCCGTTCGATCAAAGCGGCAAACCCTGGTGGCAACATCACGGAGTTCACGCCGAATTTGCCGGAGCTGAGCCCCGCCAACGCGTACGCGAAGCTGTTCAGCAACTTCATTCCGGGCGGCTCGACGCCGGGAAACAACGAGGCGGCGCTCAAGGCGCTGAAATCCCGGAAGAGCGTGCTCGACCACGCGCTGCGCGAGCTAGCTGCGCTAAAGACGCTTGCTCCGGCGAGCGAGGCCGACAAGATCGAAGCGCACGCCAGCGCCGTGCGCGCGGTGGAGATGCAGTTGGTCGAGCAGATCGAGAACGGCATGACGGGCGGCGGCGCGGTTTGCACCAAGCCGTCGCCACCAGACGCCTCGTTGAAAGGCCAAACAGGGTCAAAATTCAACTACGGCAACGAAGCGACGGCGACCTCCGACGAGGACATGCACGAGCGCGTCGGCAAGGCTCATGCGGCCGTCATTTTGGCGGCGTTTCAGTGCGACATCATCCGCGTCGCGAGCTTCCAGTGGTCGCCTGGCACCAACCATGTGTCCTTCAAGGGCAAGTATCCCGCGGACCCCGAACGCAGCTTCATGCATCACCCGATGAGCCACCGCATCGGGTCGCAATCGTTTTTCAACGGTGCGCCGCAGACCGGGACCAGCGCCGATGCATCGCTTTATCAGTTCTTGGTCACGATCAACGCTTGGTACAACCAGAAGACCGCGGACATCCTGACGACCTTCAAGAACGCCAAGGATGCCTTCGGCAATAGCATCCTCGACCACACTGTCGTACCCTACCTCACGGAGGTGGGCGATCCGTCGCACTCCCGCGGGCCGAAAGCGTCGCTCATTTTCGGCGGCAAGGCGCTGGGCATGAAGGGAGGACAGTTTCTCAACTTCGAGAGCAACGCGCGTCCCCAGGTCGACGTGTGGCTGACGGTTGCGCAAGCCTTGCTCCAAACCGACGATCCGCTCGCGGTGCTGCCCACCACCGAGAAGTTCGCCCGTAACGGCGCGGGCCCGATCAAGGGCCTGTGGGCCAAGCCAGCGTGAACCCGGTTCGGATTCGTATCGACCCGAGGTTGAGACGCGGTCACACCCGGCGAACTGGCAGAAGAGTGAGCGCTGATTGAGTCCGCGCCTGAACACACACCCAATATGCTTAGTTCGTCGACCGAGCCTTGTTCGCCCAGCTCAACTGCGCTACCGCTAGTGTGCAGCATGCGAGCCCTACCCCTCGCATACCGACACGTGGCATCCCCCCAGCTACGGCTAGACAGCCCAGCGGGCACTCCTCCCAGTGCCACGCCATCCCCACTATCCGAAGCATCGGATGCGGCGTTGGCATGCATGCTGCAGGCGCGCTCGGCAGATGCGGCGCACGCGGTGTGGCAGCGATACTCGCCGATGGTGCGCCGCATGCTAGCGCGCGCGCTTGGTCCCGAACGGGATGTCGAAGACTCCTTGCAGGAAGTGTTTCTGTGCCTGTTCAACAAGGCCCCGGAGCTCCGTAACCCGGCCGCCCTGCGCGCATTCATCGTCTCGATCGCGATTCGCACCCTGCGGCACGAGATCCGTCGACGCAAACTGCGCAGCTGGCTCAGGCTCGATAGCAACGTCACGGTCGAGGACCTGCGCGCCGTCACCCCGGACACGGATGCTCGTGAAGCGTTGGTCAGGTTTTACGCTTTGCTGGACCGTATCAACACTCGAGATCGCAGCGTGTTCGTGCTGCACGTTATCGAAGGCATGGACGTAGAAACCATCGCTAGCGCGCTCGACGTCTCGGTACCGACGATTCGCCGCTGCTTCGCGCGGGCGCGCGAGCGCATCGACATTTTGGCCGGGCGCGATCCGATGCTCGTCGACTACGTGTCGAAGTTCCAAGTGGGGGCGCTGCCGTGACCCAGGATTCGAAGCCCGACGCGGTTGTCGAGCGGATGCTTTTCCTCGCTCGTCAGTTGGGCAGCAAGGCTCCCGACGAGAGCCGCGAGCGGCAATTCGTAGCGACACTTTCGGAGCGCATGACCGCGCACCGCACGCAGTCCAAGCGGCGCCGGCAGTTCGCCGCGCTTTCGGTATTTGCAACTGCCTGCCTGGGGCTGTTGCTTTGGTTCGGCGTGCGGGCCGAGAACCGGTTGAGTTATCGCGTGAGCGATGGCGCGCTGACCGACGGCAACATCGTGGGGCAAGCCAGCACGAGCGTCGCGTTCTCGGATGGCTCTCACGTGGAGCTGACCAAGGGCGCGCAAGCTCGCATCGACGAGGTGACAGCGCACGGTGCCCGGGTAGACTTGCTCGATGGGCAAGTCTCGGTCGACATCGTCAAGGCGGCGGGCAACGCTTGGTTCGTCCAGGCCGGTCCCTACGAAGTGCGCGTGACTGGCACCGCGTTCGACGTGCGCTGGAGTAAAGAGCGCGCTCGTTTCGAGGTCGACCTACACCGCGGCTCGGTCGTGGTCACAGGCCCGCATATCGATGGCCAGCTCCGGTTACAACCGGGCCAGCGCCTGACGAGTACTCCGGACAGCCCGAGCGTCGTCACCCGTAGCGAGCCGCCGGGGGCTCCCTTGCCGGCGAATTCGATGAGCAACGCAGCTGATGTGGCGTCCGATTCGGGCGCCCCGAGCGAAGGCGAGCCCGTGACCGATCTGAGCGGCGCCAGCGTGGAACGCCGTGATTTGGCAGCAACCGGGTCAACGAGCTGGTCGCATTGGGTCGCGCAAGGTGACTTCCAGCGTGTCTTGGACGCGGCCCAAAAACGCGGCCTCGACCACGTGCTTGCGATCGGTACACAGACAGAGCTGGCCGCGCTGGCGGACGCCGCGCGTTACGGTCGCAACACGCAGTTGGCACGCCGAGCATTGCTCGCGGAGCGGAGGCGCTTCCCCGGGGCTGCCGCAGCTCGGGGCGCGGCCTTCTTTCTGGGCGGCATCGAAGCGGACGGATCCGCAGCGGCCCTCGGCTGGTACGAAACCTACCTCGCCGAATCGCCCGCCGGCCCCTATGCCCCGCAGGCCCTTGGCCGACGAATGATGCTCGTGCATCGTCGCGGGGGAGCCGCGGCTTCGGCGCCGTTGGCCCGCGAATATTTGCAGCGCTTTGCGCAGGGTCCGTACGCCTCGGCCGCTCACAAGATCTTGGAGCGTCCTTCAGAATGATTGGGGCGCGCTGGCGCATCTTCCTCACCTTGGTCTTGTTTGCGTCGTGGGCAGCGCCAGCCGGCGCAACCTCCCCCAACCGCGTAGTTTTGCTGGCCACCGAGAACGAGCAAGACCTCACGGCGCTCGAGCTACTGGCGCGCGTGCGCGGCGAACTCCACGCAGCCGAGCTGGACGTCATCGTGCAGCCGGTGCCGGCGGACGCGGACCTGAGAATAGCGGTGGAGTCCAGCAGCCCACAGCTCGGTCCCGCCGCGGTCATCGGTGTGCGATATCTGCGGCCAGTACCTCCCGATGCCGCAGGCGCCGAGGTCTGGATTTCGGACCGGCTCTCCAGCACCACCTTGATGCAGGTGGTTCGCCTCAACTCACAGCAGGCGGAGCCAGCGGCGCGCCTGGCCGTGCAGGTCGCGGAGGTGCTGAAAGCACGGCTGGCACTGCTGTGGGTCAAGCCAGAATTGCCGAAGCCAGCTCCCCTGCCGTTGCCCGCTAGGTCGCCGCCTCGCGCGCCGGTGGCTCATGGTTGGTTTCTGCTCGGATTGGGCTTGGAGCTTGCGTGGCATTCGCGAGGGAACGTATCGAGCTGGCTGCCGACGCTGCAGGCGGGCTACGAGCCGCCCGGAAATGATTGGTCTACGCCTTGGCTACGTTTGAGCGCCGCCTGGACACCGGAGGAGACGACATTGGAGCGCTCGGCTGGTTCGGCGCATGTTCGACAGACGCTACTCGTGGCCCAGGCATTGATTCGCTTCCTGCCACGCGCGCCCGTCCAACCACTGCTCTCGGCCGGCATGGGTGCGTTCAACGTTCGAGTGCGCGGCGAGACGGACGCGCCGTACACGTCCGCGTCCGAAAGTACTTGGACCGCGGCCACCACGTTCGGAGCGGGGCTTTGGGTGCAGCCCAGCGGAAACGCGGTGTGGTTAGTGGAAGCGCAGGGCTTGGCCGCATGGTCCGCGACCGACGTGCACGTGGACCAAACGCGGATCGCAAGCTTGGGCTTCCCTGCTTTCTTGCTCGGCACGAGCATCGTCGCCCGCTACTGAGCATCACTATTGGCGACTTGCTCCAGGTAGCCGTCAGGGCCGGCCCCGAAGCTTGCAGCGAGCTCCGTCGGCGACAAGGCAGCCGCGTAGATTCTAAATTCGGAGAAGCTACCTTCGAAGCCCGCATCTGCGAGGTATTGCGAGCGACCGAGCCAGTTGTTCACGTCGTAGACAGCCGATAGCGAGCCCAAAAAGGGGATCGAACTGACCTCGGCTCCATCGACGAACAGCGAAGCACGCTGCTCCGTTTCATTGATCACGACGGCCACGTGAACCAGAACGCCCGTGGGGATCGCATTGGGCCCGTTCATCACGATCTCCGAGCGCTGCGTCAAAGGCTGCGCGAACGCAAAGCGCGGGCGCGGATTGAACGACAAGAAGATGTAACTTCGCGGCAACCCATTTCGACTCCCGTCGATCCCCGTTTCGTCCTCCCCGAAATCGAAGACGCGCTGCCAGATAGCACCCCCCGCCCAAGTCACCCACGCCTCCAGAGTGACGTCCGTCAATCCGTCGAGAAGGTGGTTGGGTAGATCGACGTATTGGTCGCTATCCTTGCCCGCGAGGAGAACCGCACCCGCGGCATCATCCGTACCGTACACGGCACCGACTAACGCGCCGTTGCTGCCCTGCACCGAGTCGACGACCTCGACGCCATTGGGCGATGCAGCGAAACCATAGCGATGAATCAACGAACTGCGGCCAACCGCCGGATTTCCAGCTGACGCAGCGCTTCCACCGCTGCCGCCAAAACCGCCGCCACTCGTTGCGCCTGCGGTCGCCTCGGGACAGCCGCCCGGATCACAGCTCACGGCATCGATACGTTGCGGAGCGCAAGCGAACGACGTGGCCGCCAAGAGCATTGAGAGGAACCTCGGCATGCGCTGATACAAAGTACCATGCGTTGGCATCAAAGGCGCGGCAACTCGCTGGCGTAGACCAAAAACGTGGTCTCGGGTCCGTTGTCCCACAGCCATGCCGCGCTCACCTCGAACGGAAGGAATGCTGCCCGAAGCACCGGATCATCGCGTAAGAGTACGCCAAGCCGGTTCGGATCGGCAAAGTCGAAGACCCGACTGGTGCGCGAGAGTTCCCCCAACAACGCAACGCAATCAGTGTCGGAGACTGCGGCATTCAACGGGTAAAGCAGGCTGGAGCTGACATCGGTCGCGAACAAGCTGCGCCCAGAAGGCCGCGTCAATGCCGCGAGCGTGCGGAAGTGCGTGAGATTCAACGTCCAGCGCACGGCCTCGAACAAGCGATGCCGTTCGCCCAAAATGTTCAACACAGAAAGCTGCATTTGGCTCAGCATGCAGGCCGAGAGCACGACGTCGAATGGTCCAACGATTTGCTCGCGAAGCTGCCGAGCAGTGGCTTCTGCGTGACCCATCAGCTCATCGGGGGTCACCTGAAAACGCGACCAGCGCTCGATACGGTCCAGGAGCCCGGAGAGATCCACCGGCGCATGCAAAATGAGCCGCTCTCTAGTCGCAGGTGTCTGGCGCGCGCGCGCTCGGTCCAGGGCGCCGGCGTCGATGTCGACCAAGTGCACCTCCCGGTAGCGAGCGACTAGCGCATCCAAGTCCAAATCGAAGCAGTTGCCCGCGCCCAGCACACAGAGCGTGCCCTCCGACGCTGGCGCTGCCGACAGCGCGAGCGCCGTCAAATGTCGACGGTGCCCGTCGAACGACGAGAAATGAGCGAGCGCGCTCAGGTTCGCGAGCGTTTGCTCACCGACTTCGTCTTGCCCACTCGGCATGGCTCCTCGATTCGATAGCAGCTCGCACGCGTTTTGCCCAAGGGGCGACATTCGCCAGGCAGCGTCCGCTGTCGTTACCGCAGGAGGGCAATTTTTCGCAGCCACGCCGTATCCGATCGCGCGTTGCTACATCGGTGATCACTTTGTCAAAGGCAGCGTCACTGCACCTGAGCCGCTACCAGTTCGACGCGGTGCTCGCCAACCCAAAGGACCACCCGCATGCGTCTGGCCACTCGCCTTGCTTCCCCTCTGCTCCTCGCCGTCTGCTTGACTCACTGCTCGGGAGGCGAAGCGGGTGAGGTCGGTGCTAGCGCCAGGGCAGGCGCCGGTACCGGGGACGGCAGCGGTGGTCTGGTCAGCGGCGCTGGTTCCGTTGGGAGCATTGGCGGAAGCGCCAGCGCGAGCGGCGGGAGCGCGAGCGCCGGCGCCGGGAGTACGAGCACCGGCACCAGCGGCGCCGCCAGCACGAGTGGAGGAACCAGTGGCAGCCCTGCGACCGGCGGCAGCGCGGGAAGCGCCGTGGGCGGCAATGGATCCGGAGGAAGCGCACCGATCCCGCCTCTCGATTGCGGCGCGGAGGGCTGGGCCGTCGAAAATCATGGCCCGCCCAAGAACCGAGTCAACTACGCGATTTTGGCGGACGGCTACACGAAAACCAGCGTCGAGACCGAACTGGTCAGTCACATCAACACCGTGCTGAAGCGCCGCTTCGAGCACGAAAGCGGACAACCCTACGGGCGCTATCGCAAGTTCGTGAATATCTGCGTCATGAAGGCGATCAGCGAGAACAACGGAATTGGTAACGGGCCAACCCCATTCGGCGGCGGCAACGGCGGTGATCGCCTGGCAGCGGTGGACGAGGCAAAGGTCAATGCGTACCTGAAGGCCAAGCTACCCGCGAGCTTCGAGATCGATTGGAAAGCGGTCGTACTCAATCAAGCCAAGTGGGAAAATACCGGTGCCCGTTTGATGCTGTGGTCGGGCGCGCACGCCGACGCGGCCGGCGCGGCGCTGCATGAGGGAGGTCACGGCTTCCACCAACTGGCGGACGAGTACTGCGCCAAAGCCACCGGCGCCGGCTGCGGCAAGGATACCAACATGACCGGGACCACCGGGAAGGCCGAGGCAGAGGTCAACACGGCGGGCGACCCGGCCACCACCGATGGCAAATGGAACCTTTGGCTCGGAACCACTCAAAAAGGCCTCAACGTGCCGGATATGGGCGCGACCGGAGTGCAAGGCACCTTCGTCGGCAGTCGCTACGTCGATTCAGGCCAATACCGACCGAGCTCGAACTCGATGATGAACAGCCTGTTCGGCCTGAACGTCGATACCAGCTTCAACTCCGTCTCGCGCGAGCAAATCATCTTCAGCATTTGGCGCGCCGTCACACCTATCGACTCCACCGAGCCGCCCGCGGGCGCCGTGACGAACCCGGTTGCCCTCACCGTCAATGTCATCGATCCCGCGGTGATCAACGTGGATTGGACGGTGGACGGGACGACCACCGCCAACGGCGGCACGACGCTCTCGACCGCTTCGCTCAGCTCGGGAACTCACACCATCTCCGCGAAGGCCTACGACAACGCCTCGATGGACCTGGTGAAGAACCGTAGCAGCACCTGTCCGCCGAGCGTCACGGGCAGCTACTGTCACGCCACCTCGTGGAAGCGCTCTGAACAGACCGTCACTTGGACCGTCACCAAACCCTGAGTCGCGTCCTTTCACTCGCGAGGATCCATTGACGCGAAAGCCCCTCACGTTCGTCGGCCTGGCCTTCGTGGCTGCCGCTGCACTCTGGCTTTTGGGCCTCCACCGCGCGGCGAGGGTGGCTGAACCGGGAGCAACGCCGAGCGAGCAGGCAGAGGCCGATGCTGCACGCGCCCCTGGCCCCACCGCACCCCGAGCCGCGGTCGTGCTTGCCTCGAACGTGGTTCCGAGCGTGCACATGGAGCCGCCGCCGCTCGCCCCCGAGCCCCCTCACCCGCACCCGATCACCCCCCAACACGAGCGCATTTACCGCGAGAACCAACTCACCTTCTCCCTCGATGGCGCGGTCGACGTCGAGGATGTTGCCGGCATTCGTCGCCTGCTAGCGAACTACCGTCAGGAGTTTCCGGAGGACTCACTGGTATTGCAGCAGGGCTACGAGATCATCGCAAACTGCTTGGAACGACCCGGAGCCGCGACTCGCGACGCCGCTCAGCAGTTTTACGATACCGAGCTCGCGTCGGCCCTGCGACGACATGTGCGCCGTCATTGCCTAGAGAAGCCGTGATGTCGCGGAAGCCCTAGCGGCGCGCCCGAGCGCGGCGTCGGGCTGCGATCCAGGCGGCCAAGACGAGCGCGGACGAAGCCAACAACCACGGAGCGGGCTCGCGCCTGCCTGCGGCGCGGTAGGCGCAACTGGAGTCCCGGAACGACCCGCGCCCGGACCCTTCTGGAGTGGCACCCGTTGACCCGCTCGTGCCGGGCGAACCTCCGCTGCTTCCGCCTCCGACGGAGCCGGCATCGTCCGGCACGGACGCCTCGCCTGCCTCGCCCCCCGAACCGATAAGCTCTTCAGGCTCGACGATCGGCTCTGCGCCTTCCGACTCGAGCGCCAGGCGAATCAGCGGCTCGAACGGGGCAACGAGAGTGTAGGTATTGCGCACGTCAAGACCGGTACAGGTGCTGGTGTGGAGGATCGAGTAGACACCAACCTCCGCGCCTGTATCTTGTGAGAAAAGCGGCCCGCCGCTGTCTCCGTGGCATGGGCCCTCGCCCACTTGTAACGTGCGCGGAGCAATGCCTTTATCGCCCGGCGTCGCCGTGTCCGGCCCGCCGACACCGCGGATTGAAATATTCCTTCGCTCCTGGCGACCCTTCTCGGTTTGCGTCGTCTCGACGTCGCCGTACCCCACAGTACGCGTGAGCTGCCCTTTTCTGGTCGACTCGGCGAAACGCAGTGAAACCAATGGTACGTCCCCGATGGCCGGCGGGCTCTCCAGCACGATCACCGCGAGATCGTCGTGACACACATCGTTCGAGCCCGTGCTGTAGATTGCCTTGGCACGCACCCGCTCACTACCCACGCTGACGCCAAAACCGACGCTGATGTTCTTCGCGTCGACGGTCGGCCCCAGCTGCCCAGTCGTGGAACCGGGAGCCAAGGTGCCGTCGGATTGGCAGCTGAACGTAAAGCGCGAGTCGAAGTCTACGACGCAATGCAGGGCAGTGAGCACGACAGTGGGCGAGATCAAGGTGCCGGTGCAACCAGAGCCTCCACCGAATACCGCAATCACCGCGTTATCGTCTGGCGACGAGATCTTCCCGTTGACGATCGCCTCTCGCTCGCTAGCTACCGGGCTCTCCAAGCCAGCGTCGGTGCAGCCAATCAGCGTGCTGAGCGCCAATGCAGCCATAGACGACGTGAAGAGCTTCATTTTGCTGGGAAGTTGAAACACACGATGTCCGAGTTGGGCAGTGTCGTGTCGCTCGGCAATAGCTTCGAAGTGCCTGGGTCGTAGCGCAGCTGATCCGCCTTGGAAGCGCCGACGCTGTTAAGGCACCACACGCTCGCCGCGTCGCTACGTGCCCCGTTCACGTCCCAATCTGGTGGCCCCATCGCGCCAATGAGCTCGATCTTCTCGCTCGTGCTCTGGGCCAGCGTACCGACGTAGGTCACCATGTCTGGTCCTGGGCCGACGTCCACCTGCGGGATCTTATTGCCGCTCGAGGTGACGCGGGGCATGGCCGCAGCAATCTGCTTTCCTGTGAGCGGAGCGCGCGCGGCCGCGACGCCGTATAGGAGATAATACATCGCGTCGTAGAAGTTCTCGTAGCCGTCCGCCCGTTGCGCATGGGCAGAGACCCAGCGTGCCTGGTAGGCCTCGTATACGCTCTGATCGGCCGCAGCGGGCCAATTCACACCGAGGATACGCTGATACAGCGGCTTCTGACCGGCCTGGAACGAGGTGTCGTTGTTGATCAACGGTGGTGTGGCAGGATCGAGGTAATCGGACGCACTCAGCAAGTAGAAGGGGCGCGCCTTGCTTGGGTTTTGCGCAGCCCACCCGCTTTCGACGCCGGGGATGATGTATTTCATCATCTCGCTGGCGGTCGTTCCGATCACCACGTGCGGAGCGAACGTCAGAATCGAGTTGATTGCAGCCGTTTGTGGATCGGTCGGAGCTGAGATTGACGACGTGATCTGGATCGGTTGGTAGAAACCGGCCTCGAGGTTGGCGCTGACCGATTGTGCGTTGAACTGCAGATTTGCCTCGAGGTAGCTGGCGGTGTCTTGCAGAAACGATTGGTCCTTCGCCTTGATGTGCGCGACCTTCAACTTCTCGCTAGCACCAAGAGAACCGAGTGCTTTGAGGTGAGTAACCGTCATATCGAGCAACGGTTGATACGAAACGGAAAGCTGGGTGGCACCGGAAAGCATGTGCCACATCAGACCGTCATCCTGCGCGTCGATCAGTTCTTGATTGGACTGCAGAGGCATCATCATGAACACCCCGTTATCGCGCGCGACATTCTCCCAAACGTACGACTGATCCTGGAGGAACAGCGCGCTGACTACGCCAGGCACCTTGAGCTCCTCCATCAAGTGCTTCGACGGCGCAAGCAGCTTGTCTTGGGTAGTGTAGATGTCGTTGCACAGCACGACCACGATCTGACGACGCTGCGAGCTGCCAGCGTACACCCCACGGGTCGTGTCCGAAAGCTCCGTCACGGCGAGGTCGTAGTTGTTGCCGATGGTGTCGATCGTGGTGCCATTGATGGGCGCGTAGGCGCCGAGGATGATGGCATCCGTCGATTTCAGGAGATTCCACTTTCCGTTGTCGGAAAGTGGAAGCACCGCGGGGCAGTCGGGGGTGATGAGTGGCACGCAAGTCCCCTCGACGCAGGCGCGCGGGTTCTCCTCCGAGTCGTCGGGATACCGCGTGAAGCAATCCTTGTGAGAAGAGCACTCGGATTCGACGACGCCGCCGCCACTGCCACCGCCGCCGCCCTTGCCGGCATTGCCAGTGTCTCCCGTACCGCCATTTTCGCCCTCGCCGCTCTCTCCACCATCACCGCTGGTGCCGCTCATCGCTCCGCTACCCGACCCGCCGCCTTTGCCGCTCGAACCAGGGCTGCCCGTCGTGCAGATGCCCAAGTCGCAAGTGTGCCCCTGGCCGAAGCGCGCGACGCAGTCGCTATTCGAACTGCATTGGTCAGCGCTGAGGTTGGAGACGAGCGAGCAACTCGAGCCGAGGAGAAGGAAGAGCGAGATCGCGCCGAAGGCCAGCGAAGCAAAGTTTTTCCGCATACTCCGCTAACCTAGCTCGGATGCGCCGAGCACTCAACATGCACAACACGCGCGTTCGAGTTGTGCATCGACGTCGTGTTGTGCACCCGCTTCCACACACCACATCCCGCTTCATTCGCCATCGTAGGCAGCTGTGCGGCACGGTCGGGAAAGTGCAGCTTTTGGCACGTTTCTCGATGATTTCGCGATCGGAAGTTGCGAGCGTCAGGCGTCAGTAAGCGAGCGCCGCATCACCTACAAGTAGGCGACAAGAAAATGGCGCTCGGCACGGCAGCTGCAATACGCCTCATCGAACTCACTGACGCTCACTGAAGGATGGTCAATCAAATGAAGTTTTTCGCTCCCCTG